>OGWG01000068.1_pt1 | contig 17198 bp, 11 predicted proteins | sample 1575911 | NCBI WGS metagenome assembly OGWG01 (sample SAMN07581534, study PRJEB24739) | freshwater metagenome
CTTCAATCGACTTGTGACTTTAGGCCCCCGTCTCTGTGCGGATCTCCAGATACCAACCTCGTATTGCCTACATTGTAGACAGGAGCTCTGTTCGCGCCGTACGCGTCGAGACCCGGGCTGATGTCGTGGATTGGGTCAAAACCCATTGTCACCTTACATGCCATAGGCGCTCGAGAGTTCCACCTAACATCCCACGCTGTGGTCGGGTCCAGCCACGTGAAGTTTATAGATGTGAATACACCTGCAAGGCCTCTTCCCATGGAATCTTCCATTGCGTAGGTTATGGCATTTGCATTCGGTGCAGTGAATTGACGCATAAGTGATCCAAAGAAGTCTGATAGTAAGCTTGTTGTGCTGGTTGACACACCCTGACTCGCTAGACCAGCATTTGCCGCGGATGTTCCTGCCTGAGTCAATAGAGATGTTACATTGATCCCCTGTGCCACAACCATAAGTGAAGCTAGAGTAGCACTGTAATAAGAGTCAGGATCAAACAGACACTGGTCTAACGTGACATTGCATGTTGCACCTGTCTGCAAGATGTTTAAATTTTCAACGGGGCGTATGAAGCTCGAAGGAATAGGAAAGTCTAGTTCCGTGTTTGATAACTCAATAGTAACAGATGCTGGCGTGCCAGGATTGTCCGAGTCAGTCCGCTGTGCAGGATTTGTTGGCAAACCTCTAACAGAAATTTGGACTGGGCGTGTGACCTTAACGAAAACATTCGTTCCATCTTTCTCAAACACATAAGGCTCGGCTCGAGGCTTTAGGAACACACGACCCATCAGCGCAGAATTAAAGAATTTATCTGCGTCCGGTGGCGGATTTGAATTCGATCTACCAAATGTCTGCAGGCTCATTATACCAGGCAACAATGGATTAACAAAGCCATTCTTAAGCAATAGATCCCACCCGTCAGACAGTGCCGCGCCAGCTATAGAGGGTCCTCCTGTCTGTAAGGCTGAAATTGCTGCTGTTTCTGCGGGCGAACCAATAGCTATTAGAAGTGGAAGCATCATGGCATTAGCAAATATGTTGCTTGATGCGAGTCCGGTGACTGATCTCGCATCAAAACCTGCATTAAGACCGTATATTGTAAACTCTCCTCCGGTATCTGTATTTCCTGCGCCGAATAGCCTGCTTAAATTGAATCTTGAGTAATTGCTTTTTATGACATCGCCTATCCTAAGTCTGACTAACGGAGATGCGCCTACCACTTGACTAAAAGGTTGCTCAAATGTGAAATTTCTAGGTGCGCCGGCGCTCAGATTAAACTCAAAATCTTGTGCCATCATTAGCGTACCTTTTGTGTACTGTGGGTATGCTAGTGACACAATCTTATTAATCTTTGCCCACATCTCATCAAAGTCATCTTCTGACGTTGACACCAGCCAGTAAGAGAAGCTGATTGTGCGTTTAGTATTGTTATAGTTTTTAACGGGATCTGCTCTTCCATACGCCTGCGTAGGTGAGAAATTTATCGAGTAGTTGTCTGTCAAAGAATCAAGAAACGCGTGTAGACCGATAACTTCATTCGTTCTTAAGTCTTGGAAGTAGAAAGGCACATACTCAGCGTCTAATCTATTCTCCAGATTGTTAACAACCTCAATAGGAATCCTGCCCATATTACGAATAGGAACGTATGTCTTGTCCTGCAGCGTTGTTGACGCTAATTGCTTGACAGGATTAGGTCCCTCAAGGAGGTAATCCATGTCGAGCGATGCTTGGATAAGTGATGGCGGTAGCAAGAGAGCGCTCGGCACTGCGCCGTGGCGCCATGCGAGTGACAAGGCGCTTCGTGCGTAGTCATCTCTACTCTTCATCACTCTTGTCCCAGGTAACGACTCAAATGAGTCCATCGAGAATGCAGTGGAAAGTTTCTTTGTCTGTGCCTGTGGGTCAGACACTTGCGAATCTGGTGTCGGATCTTCGAGATGCGCTATCAGGTATGTGTAACCTATTTGAGCAAAGACATTTGCGATCCTGAGTGCTTTTGATTTAAGAAGCTGTATTATAAGATTAGCAAAAAGCGTGGTGTTTGATTCAGCAAGCGCACTCTCTGTCTGGCTTATCAGTCTTACGCATGATCTTGCCACGCTTTGCCAGAAGCCATAAGATTGTGCAAGTCTATCTTGAACACTTTTGTTGATAGTAGGTTCTGCTATTGTGTTGATTCCAACTATTTGCTCTGCGCCTATGAAAGCACCAACGGCTCCGTCTACAGGTGCAGATGTGGATACAGACGTAAGATTTATTCCAAAATAAAGTGTAACTCCTGCGCGTACACATCTATCAAAAGCGAATCTTCCCGTATTTGTAAGGGCGATGTTTGATATCGCACGTAAAGATGACGCTGCTTTTGATTGTGTTGTTAGGCCCATGTAATAAGGTCCAAATCCATTTGTCTCAAGATCTGTGCCGTTCTTTGTGTAAGTCTTCTCATTGTTGATGGTGCGCTGTATGAGAATTGCCAGCGCTACAATGGATATACCTGCCTGGTAATGATTAAAAGCTATTTGCTCCTGCTGATCTAACGTTGAAGGTGCGAATGTAATGTCAGATGTGTAAGCATTGGTAGATGATCTGCTATACACAGCATCAGCACCGTCTCTAGGCACGGCTTCACCGGCCCCGGCCAAAAGTGAGCTCTCACCGACGATAGGAGCGCCAAAAGACTCTCGAGGTCTGACTTGGTCAGGTAGGAGTGCGCTCACTATGTTTGGGTATTTTTGGAATGTCTTTGGATCGAGATCATCAAAAAACCCATCAGGATCTTCAGACGTAAATGATGTGTTAGATGTGTCCCAGCCTGCTGCTTTGAGAAGCATACTGTGAGCTATATCGTGCATATCACGCATAAGAGTTTGACGTGATGTGTCCGTGTCACCTAACTTGTACTCGCCAGCTGATCTTTGGAAACTAAGTGTGGTTGTGTCATCAAGTGTGGAACTCGTGTCATCGCCGCCATCTGACGCAGGTTGGACAAATCGAGGATCACTTGCAAGAGCAGCGTCAGCATACTTGTTATATTTTTTCAACATGGTAAATGTTGATGTGACTGCTTTTGACTGACCTATAAAAAGATCTGAATTAATTTCAGCCGCCTTCACCTCATCTATCAGGTCAGGCCCAGACTGTGCAGACCCGTCACCGATCTTGTCTATGATGCTAGTGACTGGATTTCCTGACCCGTCAAAATAGCTAGGAACTATAGGAAATTCACTTGACGCCTTGAATACGTCGATCGCACCCTGGTCCTCAGGAGGTTGCAGTGCTTCACCTCTTTTTGACGATGGTGCCTCCTGGTAGGCGGAACCGTCGATAGGATATGTGTTACCTTCACCCGTCGTGATATACCCAAGGTAGTCAGGAACGATCCCAGTGGCAGTGCCAACATGTATCAACGGCCTTCCTGTATTTGGATCAACTGATAGATCGTCTCCTTCGTCGAGTAGATCAGGGCTGTCGCCTGACGCTATGGTGTTATTGTAAGATATCGTGTTGACACCCGGCAGACCACGATCTGAAAGGTAGTTTTTAAGTGTCTGCCTTGTGCTCATTACCGGTCCTCTGAATATTAGGTATCTCGCCTATGTGTTCAAGAAGCTTCTTGAGTGTTTGCTCATCTCTTAGCATGGATTCATAAAAGACAATGGAGTTATCCAGCATTCTCTGGACTCTATCCTGGAATATAATGATCTCTTTCTCGAGCCCTGATGGGGTTTTTACACTCATGGTTTTGGCTCTAGCTTAAGTGTGTAAACACCGCCGGTTGCTATGTTACCCTTGACTTCTATGCCTCCTGTGATGGCATCTACGACTTCTGCCTTGATAAAATCTTTCAAGGCTGACTGATCGAGATCAAGCTTCACCTTAACTTCCATCCCGCCAGAGACCGCGGTAGGTGTAGTCGGAGCGACTGGTGCTGACGGTGTAACAGGTGTTGCTGCACCTGTCGCGGGCGAGGCTGTGGTGGGTGTTGCTGAACTGGGAGGAGTTGCAGTGGCAGTGGCGCCTGCGCCTGCTCTAAATTGTGCTTCTGCTGCTTCAACTTTCTCTGACAACTTCCCAAGAACTACGTTCCGTATGACATCAGCGTTCCCAGCATCCAATGCGTCCACCAGCGACCCTATTTCATCCTTGGTTAGCGCCTTTCCTTCACCGCCGAGCCTTTCTTGAATGCGCGCCTTTCTTGCTTCGTCTGTTAAGCCTATTGCATTCTTAAATTCACGTTCTATGGCGTTTGCTTCGGTAACTCTTTTTGCCTGATCTGCAGCAATATCTGCTTCAATCTTATCGATCTCTGCGCGTTTCCCCTTGTATTTGTCACGTAATTCATCAAATCTCACGTGAGCCGATGTGGCGGCATCTGTCATCCTTTCTGCTGCGCCTGCGATGCCTGCCTTCAAGCTCTTTTGCATATCTTCAGACATTCCAGTAAAGTTTGTGGATACGTCTTCTCTCATGAAGGCAACACCTTCTGTAAATCCACGCCAGATTGGTGGTACAGAAGCTTTCTTTGTCGGCTCTAAGAGCTTGGGTAGTTTTTCCTTAATAAATTTTTCTATGTAAGCCTCGAGTGCTCCAATTGAGTCTTTGGCATCTTTCATGGCTTCGACAAATCCATCTCTGAAGGTCACTGCTGAGTCTTTTAGAGTTTGCATAGCACCGCCTGAGACACTGAGATATGCATTACGAAGTTGAACCGTAGCATCTGCTAGCTGGCTAGTTCCACCGACAAGGTTTCTAATTGCGTCTAGGCTTGCTGCGATTGCACCCGGATCCATTGCATCCAACGTATCTTTGGCAAGCCCCCCTGCTTGAGCCAGCTGCTCTGTCAATTTTTGACCGACATTCTCTTGACTTTCAGCAGCAGCTGCGATCTTATCAGTCATATTTTCAGCAGTAAAATCTATCTCCTCATTAAGCAGAGACTGTAATTGTCGAACACTGGAGAAGCCTAATTGCTTAGAGAGGTACACCTGCTCCTGGTGTGAGAGGTTTTCCAGAGAGACGCCTTGATCCAGCAGGTTCTGTCGCATCTGCCGGAAGAACTCTTCTTTGTCCTCGTTAGCAAGATAGAACATCTCCATTGTGTCCAACGTAGCGCCGGTAACTGCACCGATGTTCGCAATAGCCTGTGATGCGTTCTCAAATGATGTAAACTTTCCTGCGACCGCAGTCACGTCGTTCATGTCAAGGCCGAGCTGGTGGATTGCAGATGACAGTGAAGTCATCTGTGCATATGACATGTTACCGAAATGTTCGACATCTTTGACCATGACCATCATGTCGGCAGCAATCTGTCTTGTGCCTATTCCTGTCTCTTTGGCGGCGGCAATAATTGTAGACGAGAAATTCTCAACCATCTCTCCTGAGATCTTTCCTGTCTTGGAAAATTCTTCTTGGTAAAGTGCATTGATTGTTTTGACATCAATGTCAAGACCTCTTCGAGCAAGTTCACTAGTTTCTTTAAGCCTATAAAGCTGCTGCTGGTTTAAGCTGGTCGTTGCCTCTACGGCTGCACTATATAAACGAGTGTCAGCCATTGCACCTTCATAAAAAGATTTCCCTAGATCAGCAGCATTCTTGAAAAAGCTTGTCATGGGCAGTGTAATATCAACACCCCCGAGAGCCTCTCCTATCTTAATCTGGCGTTGAGCGAGCTCCTGTTGATCGGCGTATGCAGCTTTTTGGATTGCAAGCGCATTCTGCGTCATTGCATCTGTTGACTTAGTGACGTGTTCAGATAGCAAGACACTAGAACCAATGATCTCTGATGCGATCTTCTTTGGAACCATTGACGCTTCTTCCATGCCGCCAACAAGAAACTTGTAAGCATCTGATTTCATCGTCAGTTGTGCTGCATATAGAGCACCATAAGCACTCGCGGCGCCTGCTATTGCATCTCTATGTTTCTCAAATTCTTTATCGAGTTCTTCAAGGACTTTTCTGAGGCCTTCAGCGCGAGTTGAAGCTCCAGCCATGGCTGAAGCTGCTCTTTCAATTATAGTAGGATCTGATGGACTATCACCTGCTCCCATTTAGACACCTCGTTAATATCTATTCATCTTATTTAGAACCTGTGAGATCGGGACATCGTCGTCTAGTTCAATTCCACCCACAACGCTCTTTGATGTTTGAGGTACCATGTCTCTTGTTAATCTGTCAATGAACCAATTTCTATATCTAACTGGTAGTCTCATGAGATCTACATAACTAAAATGCAGATGCCTCATGAGAAAGAAGAATTGATTTAAATACTCTTCTCTGTAACTTTGATCAAGGCCAAAAAAATGATGCCCCGAGGGGAAGAGACACCTGAGCGTCAGCGCGACACTGGACACATGTGAAATTGCCAGTCATATCCATGCCAGGCTCGTTATCATTGATATAACTACGAAGTGTCTTTGAGTCAAGCGCAGGCATTGACCTAATAAATGCACCAATTTTGTTTCTGTCAGTGATACCATCAATTGACACTACACAAGCATCGAGTCGCGCCGTGACGACATTGTCAACTTGAACATCGGGCATCAACTTTCTCCGACGCTCAGCAATAATTGACTGTTCTTCTTCATCTCGACCAGTCATAAACTTAAATGTAACTTTCTTGTGTGAAACGGGTAGCGTAAATTCAAATTGATTTACACCAGGCGCTATAGGATCCAATTCCAGACGTTTTAATCTTAAGTCTGCTAGATCAAATGTGTGGTTTTGTCTTGTATTGCATTCTGGGCATGAAACATCAACCTTGTAAGCAGAACCGTAACCTGTAATTCTTATCGCGACTAAAATCGCATTTCTATCACCGCTTGTAAGGTCTCTAGGATTGATGCTCTTATCAATTATGCAACTGCCAATTAGGTGTGTAAGAACAGTTCCATCCTTAATCAAAGCTCTACTCATGAGAATATCTTCTTCTTGCGCAGTCATTGCCTTAATCTGGACAAACTCTAGGTTATGAAGTGGATTTCCTTTCGGGTAAGTCTTTCCACCAGATGGGAGAGGTATTCTCTCAACAGGAACTGTCCAATTATAGTCATCCTCCAGGGGATTGGAACGTGGTATTTGATTGAATGCGTCGTTCGCTGTTACTCCTACATCACTCTTCTTTGGCATGTGATTATACTCCGCTCATATTCTAGAGTGTGCATCGAGACAGTAAATAAAAAACCACGCACCTTATGTGCGTGGTTTTTAGAACTTAAGAAATGATCAGAACTGCAAGACGCAGTTGTCAAACCTAATTGTGAGTGCTATAGACATGACTTCATCTCCGCCATAGTCGACATCGCCAAACTTGGCAGACTCTATAAATGCGCCTTTCACATCCCATAGCTCAACAACAGTTCCGATTGGATCAAGCATCTTAAGTTGAATGTCACGCTTATAGAAATCAGCATATCCAGAGCGACCTGACACTGACTCATGATGTGTGCGGATCCACTCCATCACCTGCTGTGCACCTGATGGTGCGATTGGATCATGAAGGTCAACTGACATTGTGTCAAACTTGAGCTTCGAGGAGATGTAACGCTGGGTGTTTATCCAGGGAATCTCTTTGCTTCCCATGGTAAAGCCCGGCCTTCCTGCTTTTCTGATGAGGAATGCGTCTATACCTTCAATCGCAAAGACCCATCGGTGCTTTCTTTTCGGCTCAAACTTGTTAGGGAGCATGTCTGTGACTGACAGTGTCTCGGCCATTGTAAATCTCCGTTATCTAGTTACTAAGTATTATTAAGTTGTGGAAGTCGCTGCCACAGTGAAGTCAATTGAGATAAACTCTGCTGTCCTCACAGGCTGGAGGTAGATCTTGCCTCGTATCGTATTATTGTCGATATCTGCCTGCGTTGTCGTCGATGTGTCTATGACGACCTTGTAGCGCGTAATGCCAAACCTAGACTGTGCGTCCTGCATGATCGGGCTGACGAGTGAGTTGAATTTGGCAAGAGTTGCTTGCGTGTTAGGCTCAAAGAGCAAAGTATTTGCAACTGCTCTAACTCTGCGCCTGATGTCAATTAGCAGTCTTCTAACGTTGATTCGATCAAGTGAAGATGCAGCCTGTAGAAGCGTCTTTTGACCCCACACAACAGTCTGGCCGGCTGCTGTGAGCTCGACTACTGGATTAATCTTTACGTTATAGAGGCTTCCTAAGACTTCTGATGTTGTCGATAGAGGATAACCTAAACCGCCTGCGACAGCTGGGATTGTTCCTCTCGTAGTGCCTGCAGGTGCATACCAGGGTGCGTATGTATCATTCTTTGCGTACGCCGAAAGTACTGCTGCTGAGGGTGGAATCGTAACCGTGCCTGTCCCTTCTGGATTCTGCACTGTCACGTCTGGGAAGTATGCTGCGGCGAACGATGAATTGAGGCCGCGGGAGGCAAAATCAGAGATTGTGAATGTTGGCGACGGCGCAGTTGCGCTTGATGTTATGTAATTATTGAGATCGTCTTTCTGTTGGATGTCCATCAGGTATAGCGCATCAAACCTGCTCTCAACTGCTGATATTGCGTAATTTGTGATGGTAGGAATTCTTATGCCAGGAATTGCAAGAAGCTGCATTGTGACATCAGAAGTGCTTCCCATAATGTCTATTGCTTTCCTGTATGCTGCAACTGTTGGCCCGTTCACTCCGCCCTGATTTGCAGAGTCATCTATTTCTCGAGCAGCTGCCAAATCAGTTAGGTCTCTCTTTTGTGCGTCGAATATGTTTACGCCGTCAAATCCGCCCTGCAGGAAGAATGAGAACGAGACATTTGATCTATTATTAGTCGGAGCGTCTGCTAGTAGATCTGATATCTGGAGTGCCCGTGTTTTATTTGTCGCGTTTGGTACAATGCTGCCCTGTCTAATGTACGACGCAGATGCCCAATTAATTGCCTCAAGACTACCTGCTACATCTCCGAATGCGCCTGTTGTCACCTGAATGTTCTCAATTGTAAACAGGCTATTTGAAAATGTGTCTGAGGCTGCTGTGTTATCAATATAGAACTTCTTTCCTGCCGTGTCATAGGCGGGTAAGTAGTTAATGTAGCTGGAAATTGATGGGTTTATGACATTAGATGAGTTTGGTTCACTTAGGCTTGTCACTTCATTAAAATATGTGCCCCACGCGTAGGTATTTTCAACAACATCGTCCGTAGATGTGATCTTCTGTCTAACGGGTATTGGAGGAACAACAGCCCGACGTAGAATGTCAGTGTTTCCAGCAAGGAAATTAGTATTTCCCGAGGTGGGTGTCGTTAGCAGGCTTCCCGATGTGAAGGCAAAGCCATAACCTCTAAACCCGGCAGGAATTGCGTCTGCTGGAACATTTCCTGCGATGAAATCATTAGACAATTCAATTCTTATGTAGTTATTATTGACAGGATAATCACCTTCAACAGCAATCTTCTGACTGCCTAGATTCCTATCAAAATCAAAGTAGATGTTTTGATCACCAATAACAGATGCAATATAGTTGGAAGAATTTGGATCAAGAGTTAATCCGTCAAAACTTATCGGGAGGTCTTCTCCAATGCTTGAATCAATGTAATCAATTGTCAAGGAGAATGTCGGATACGGATTTGCTGTAGTTGCAGGTGAAATGTTGCTTATAGTGATCTTAATGTTCTTAGCAAGGTCAGGTGCTTTATTAGTGTTTGATGCAAGACCGTCTGATATTGAATGTACTCTGAAAAGATCGTATTTAACACCACCGAAGTCCTGCGAGATAACAAACGGAGACTTCGCGTGTGTGAATCTATCGCTAAATTGCTCATAATTGGGAGTCGTCGCATTGGAAGTATTTCTACCTATCGACGATGAAGTAATGAACACCGCATCATGTTTATTAGGGTTTCCAGATGAAGTTGCATGCGCGAGTATTCCTGAGCCTGTGACGGCAGCAACGACTGCTGGAACATTAAAATACGAATATAGGAAATGTCCTCTTTCTTGTAATTTTAGAGGATCAGTGTTGAGTGTGTCTTCAAGTGTGGAGATTGATGCTGTAATCACATTTGGATTGTCGACTGTGGATACATGACCATTAAGCAGCATAACAAACGTGTTAGTTGTAAAGTCTATTGATCCTGTTGTTGAAGATCCCTCTGCTGCTATAGTAGTAGGTTGATTAGTTACATTACCGTTGCCTGATAATGTTAAGGTGACACCTGAGGGTGTCATGATAATCCCCCTAATTATAGGAATTGCGCTAGGACCTTTCTGCATACCTGCCGAAGAGAAGTATGTAGATCCTGCTGATTCTGACATGTAGCATCCCAGGAAGTACGTCCTTCCTAAGACGCCTCCAGATGCTGCATATGAATTATTTCCTACTATGCCGGTTTCTTTGACTTGTTGTTCACCGACGACAAAACCCGCCCTATTCACGGATCCACCCGTGATTCTTTTGAGGCCGTCGCCGGCTCCTAAGACTCTAAGATATGTTGCATTTGTATTTAATGCACCGTTTAGCCACATGCTCACAGCAATTGGTCCAAATCTATTTCCACTTTCACCAAAGATTCCAACAAATCCTCTTGTGTATGTGCTGAAGGTGAGTGGAACGTATGCAGGTCCGCTTGCAGCTGTTCCAATAATACCAGCTGGAACGCCCGTCGAAACTCTGGTCGGTGCGGCAGACGCGTCTGTCTCTGTGAAGGTTATGCCGGGGTATGGTAAAGCTGACATATTCTATTAACCTCTTATTATGTAAGTATTAGACAAACTCGACGCCTTCGTTAGTTATAATGAAGTCAATTGCAATATACTCCACTGCCTTAGTCGGAACTATAATGATGCGCCCATTTAATTTGTTAGCTTCTATGTCCGTTGTAGTGTTATTTGACTCATCCATTATTATTCTGAAGCTATCAACGCCGCTCTGCGATTGAACTGTTGAAAATCTAGGTGTAAGTAAGTTAACAAACCTAGCGCGTGTAGCGGAGGTGTTGGGTTCGAACACAAACTGCAGGCCAACTTCTGTCACTATTCTCGCGAGCTCGATTAGTAATCTTCTAACGTTGACTCTATCCAGCGCAGTCCTAGCAATTTGTAATGTCTTCTGGCCAAATATGACATAACCAAGACCCGGGAATGAGGTTATAGGATTTATTCTTGCATCATAGAGGTTGTCTCTGTCTGCGCTTGTCAACCTAACGGCAAGATTAACCACGCTTGTCAATGATGTCCTATTAAATCCAGCAGGTGCATACCATGGGAATGTCTTCGAATCGTTCTGTGCCAACGCACCCAATGCAACTATTGATGCAGGCATCCTGACACGCTTGTTAACAGCGCCCGTAGAATCATCGATTATTGAAGCGTCAGGGAAGTAAGTTGCCACGTAGTTGTTATTAACGTTTCTACCCGAAAACTGCCTAATTGTGTACGTGACATCAGGTAAGTTGTTAGACGTGTATATTCTTGTTCCTGTGTCTGTGTATGTCGGGATATCCATTAGGTAGATTGCCCTGGCATAGTTTTTAGTTTCTGTTGCTGCGTAATTAGTGATTGTAGGTTCTCTAATGCCAGGTATGGTCACAATGTTTGCATTAGACACACCTGCATCTGTTATGATGTCTATTGACGTCTTATAAGCGCTAATAAGTGCGTTAGAGTTACCGGCGGCAAAATTATTAGCTGCAATATTAAGACCAATATTAGGGCTTGCGACAGCTTTTCCACCTGTTTCCGATGAAGTCGCTTTATCATTCATGGCGGCCATGTCTTTGTCTAATATATTAAGACCATCAAACCCGCCGTAGAACATGTTGGTAAATTTTATGTAGGGTGAAAATCTATTGAAAATAGATGCTGAAGGTATTAGGGCAAGTGTTCCTAAAGATAATCTCCCCGAAATTGAAGCGTCTGTTATTGTGTAGTCAGATGTGTCAGGTGCTGCGTTTCTAATATAGATCGCATTTAACATGTGCTGGTCAAGTGTGCCTGTCAGATTATTTACTGCTGCTGCTAGCGCCGTTGAGCTTCCTTTTGAATTATAGAGGGCCACATTGTTGAGAGAGAACTTGTTATTATTTAACAAGTCAGCACCTGATCCTGTCATTAGGGCATCAAGTTTGACTATTCCTGCAAACTTTGAGAGCGTGTGAATTAGAGGATTTACCGATGCATACGCATTTGATTGAAGGTATGCAGATGTCCCAAGAGTTCCTGAGACTGAGGGGAACGATTGGAACTTAACGCCCCAGTAAAGACGAGGATCGGCAGTCTCAGTTACTCCTGCTTCTCCTTGGAATGCAGGTGTTGAGTCAGTCTCACTATTTGTCACCTTATATCTGTAAGGTACAGGAGGCGTTATAGAAGATGTTAATGATTGTATTCCTCCGCCTGTCGGAAGCACTCCTCCGAGGCGCCTACTAAGCGTAGGTAATGATGTGTCTGTTAGGCCATCATTAGTCTTTATGGAGGGAATTCCGTGAAAACCAAATGGAAGCGCTGAGGTGGGTATTGATCCTAACTCAACGTCCTGCGACATAACAATTCTAACTCTTGTTGAGACATTTGATCTTGTACCCGTAGATGTAAAATTCCTATCATTAGGATTGATCGTGTCAAAATTATAATAAACTTTTCTATCACCGATCTTCTTGGCTACGTAATCGCTGCTCTGCGGGTTGAGTGTGCAATTTGAATACCTTTCAAGAATTACCGGGCTCTCGTCGGTGTCGTAGAAGTCACGTATCAATACGTCAAATGTACCGTATGGATTGGCGTCGTCTGTGGATCTTTTTAGATTTGCTATAGAAACCTTGAACTGGTCATTAACAGCTGCGCCATCTGCACGAGTTTCAAAATGAAACAGGTCGTACGTCTTGGTTCCATAGAGTTGTGATATGAAAACTGTTGTACGCGCAGGCGTGTATCTTGAGTCAAATCGCCCAAATGCATTTAAGAACGTCTGTGATGAATCACCTGACGTTGATGAAGTATTGCTCGAACCAGAAAGTATTGCAACACTTCCTGCATCAGATGACACAGTGGCGAGTTCTGGTTCAATAGAGTAATCAAGATAAAGAAGATGCTGTTTTTCCTGGAAAAGGTCAGGTGATGTATTTAGTACTTTGGCAATGTAATTCTGGTCATTTGGGTCAAGAGATGCTGTGTATATTTTGATACCTGTGTACCCGTCGGTTGTACCAAAACCCGTTGCCGATGATGAAACAACAAGCTTAAATGACTTGTAATTTTCCAAAGTAGGGTCTGTCTGAATTGTTGCAGCATCATCTGCGACATTTGACGGGCTGTAGGTATCGCTGAAGCTCATTACATGGCCTCTTGTACCTGTTGGAAATAGAAGGACGCCTCTAATTAAATTAACATTGCCGCCGGCAGCTAGCGTGACACTAGTGCTATCATTGTTTGCAAAAATTGGATATGAGTCAGATGTGTCTGTTGTAACACTGTGCTTTGCAGCAAGAATCTGAACGCATCCTATTGCGCGACCGTCCGCAGCATTTGACGGGCTCTTTATGACAAAACCAGCGCCTTTCGCTGTTCCCTGGCTACGAGTTCTTGTAATGTCCGTAGCTGTTGAATTTACTCCTGCGCCGAGTGTCCTGACGAACGTCAGCGCCTCACCATATCTAAAAAATTCCTGTGCTGCGTAATATGATTCGTTGAATTCATCAGATGTTCCAAAGAATCTCTCTCTAAACTCTGCTAGAGATCCTACGGTGACTGGCAAAAATGCAGGACCAATCGGAGAAGTTCCAATCACTCCGGCAGGTGTTGCTGTTATCCCGGCAGGAGTTGTTACGGAAAGGTCAATTTCACTTTCAAAGAAACCGGGAGAGCGATAGGTTATTTCGGCCATTGTTGTTACACTCACACTTCGGTTATAAATATCCCATCACTTTGAAGAAATCTTAAATCTTCTCATCCTCGATGAAGGTCACTTTGCGTGCTGATATGACCTGCTCACCTGATCTTATGTCTCTATATATTATCTTCTGGTACTCGTTTCTTTTGCCCGTAGATACCACAGCCTTAACTCTATCCTCACCTCGTAGCAAGTGAGGCTGCCCATCTTCATCAAGGTGTGTAGCGTCAGAAAGAATGAATCTGTTCATTTTCGCGTCGGAGCCTGGTTTAATAGGTTCTTCTGCTATCTGTGTCCTAGAATCATATATTCCAAATACAACTTCAGGTGCTGACTGGAATGTCCTAAAGGGTGTTGGCAAGCCTGGGTGTCGTGGTGCAAGGATGTAAGCAGGAACCTTAATGTCAAAGCTGTATTTGATAACTCTTTCATCATTTGTGTAATCGTCAAAATTGTCATTATTCCCAAAAGGACCTTGCACGAAGGCAGTAAACTTGTAACCGCTTGTTGACTCAATTTGAAATTCGTGTCCTTGACCATCAAATTTCATCATCATTGACTCAAGTAGTTGATTCATTTGTGACATATATTGTGTCCAAAAGACGACGTTGTATGTGAGCCCAACAAATTGAGGATATGGGATTGTTATAATCTCAAAAATATTTTGTCCTAAATTAGTCTTATCAAACGGTGTCTCGAGCCTACCCGAACCGTACGCAGTTGCTGGTCCATTTCTACGTGTTGCTATTTTACCAGGCGAAGTAAACTTTCCAGGATATGTGTCCGTATCGACAATGTGCGATCTTATTGCGACATTATCCTGATTTTTAATCGAAAGTTTGTTAATGACTTCTTGATATGACTTATCTGATTCTGATAGTCTTTTTTTGATAACATAGTCGGCAGGTTGTCTAAATGATATCGCTGTGCCTCCGACTTCTGATTCGTTCTTATGACCGATGCTTGTCCTCTTTATTGCGATAAGAGGTAAAATCAAGGCGTTATTCTTGTCTCTTATCGGTTTCATGCGCTTTGTGAGAGCAAAACGCTCACCTGCAGCAAAAACAACAGGAACTTTTGTAGTCTGCTCATTTACTTTGACTTCAAACGCAAGACGTTTATCAAATAAATTAAATAGCGCTCGGTCGACGTCTTCTATTCCACAAGGTGGAATGCTGAAATTATCGGGTACGTTAAACCCTTCATAACCCTTTTTTAAAACTTCTTTCTCGGGCATTTTTAGCTCTCATCATAAAAAGATGAACCTGCGCCTGTATTGTCACCTATGGGTGATACTTCTGCCGGCCCGCTTATTGGTGGATCTAGAACACCATTCTTCTGGAGGTCTCTAACGTCTCCAGTGGCACCAAGACGATTCTTCTCAAACCCTCTTTGTTGAACATATGTTGTTTGAACAGCATCTGCATCTGAATAATCTTCTGATGTTGGACCAAACACTTTTGACCTGAATTGTCCTTTTCTTGCCTGTTTGCCTGTCAATGTCACGTAATTCTTGTGTTCAATCTGGCCATAAATGATGTCTGTTCTAGGCGCTTTAATTACTTCAAAGAATGTTTCACCATAACTGAAGAAATCACCTTCATGGACTTCAATTCCTTTATCAAGCAAGTCTCTTGATTGTATGTAACACTCTATTGAGTAGTATTCTTCCGAACCAAACCTATTTGTTCTAACATCTTGGGGTGAATACTTGACAAGCGCGTCGATTTCTATTGGATTTTCAAAGATCTTGTCAGGAGACTCCTCATAAACATCATGCACCTTGGACTTGATATTACTGATTGAAAAGTAGTATATCTTCTGCCCTACGACATCTTTGATAAGCTCCTTTCCAAGGTCATTAATGTAGTTTATTTCTCGTTCAGAGAGAAAAAGCCTGCCCATTTGTTACCTACCCTGTTGTGATTGCCATTCCGTTTGGAATAGGAATCTTAGAAAGCTGTTTAGTCAAATTTTCAGAACGAGTTGCAGCACTTTCAATAAGTTTATCGTATGTTAGTGTTTCAAGCATTTCTTTGAGCTTTGTCACTAATTCTTTCTTGTCTTCACGACCTTTTGATGTAAGGTCTCCACCATTTAACGTCACTGTCCCGCCAGGTATGGGAACCGTTGTAAATTTATTTCTTATGTAGCCAAGCTGTTCCATGGAAAGAGCAAGTGTATATTGTCTAATCCATTGTAAACCCATGCTATTGATTCTAGCATAAACTAAATTTCCAAAAGGGACATTTGAAAGATTATTGACGCCAAAAATTGTTTCATCAGTAAAGCTTGGATTGATAGGATTTTGCCAATACTTCACACGGAGATACAATTTTTTAGAGAGATTTGGTGTGTTTGTAGGTGTTGGAAATATCCTGATATTAGTCCCAACGACCTTGTATGAATAATTTGAACGCCTCACCCTGTTTGAAAGATCAAGCTGGCCTGCACGGAGAATATCTTCGAAGACAGGCAAAACATAAAAGATTGTCTCAGGTGTGAATGATTCAAATGAGAACTCGTTGTTAAGGTAATTTATTGCTGAGGTTGTATCAAAGAATCGATATGCAGCTTGAGGATTGAAGTGAAACACTTCCATAATTCGCATCTTAGACTTCGGAGATGCATTTGAGCCCGTATTTACCATTACAGTGCCGTCAGCATTTTTTAGATCTGTATAAATGTTGTAATCCTGCTGACCTGGTATCAGGTCTATCGAGCCTGAAAACATATTATAGGAACCGCCTAGCCCGGCCTCAGATGCATATGGGTCAGCGAATCTTGTCAAATATTCTAAGCTCTCTCTAGGAAAAGCAGTTTCAAGGCCTGTTTGAGAACCTGTAGAGTAACCTAGATAATTCAAAAGAGTTGACTTTGCCTGGTATTGATTTAGAATATTGCTATATTCAAGACAAGCCTCTTCTAGATTTGCCCAAATTTGTTTTTTTGTCAACTCAACGCTTAGGATGTCATCTCCTAGTTTTCGCTTGACAAATGTAATCATCTTATCAGCATCAGTTTGAAATGACGTGTCTCCGTCAAAAATTCCAAAAGGAGTTGGGTTTGTTGTCTGCACAAATGTTGACATAACGACACCTAATGATAAATATCACAAATTAGCAGACCGATCAGATTCGCTTCTTAGACTTTGATATTTCTATTGCTGCAAGCTGACGTTTTGCAGCTGCTTCTGAATCGTGTGTACCGAGTCTTTTCCCGCCCTTTTTGGGGTAAACGACCCACTTCTTACCTATTTTTCTGATTGTCTCTTGTATTAAGAGTCTTAGAATGTCCATTTCTATCTCTGCGATTACATAATTAAATATGCAAAATAAAACACGCTTGATCTTTTGGATCAAGCGTG
>OGWG01000070.1_pt1 | contig 16905 bp, 15 predicted proteins | sample 1575911 | NCBI WGS metagenome assembly OGWG01 (sample SAMN07581534, study PRJEB24739) | freshwater metagenome
CTGGATGCAATCAATGTCATGGCATTTCCTCAAGCGCAATCGTTTGACGATATCATGGAGGCGATTGGCTCACTCGCTGCCGAGGAACACGAGTACAACACTGTGGTCATTGACTCTGCGGATTGGGCAGAGTTGTTGGTACACAAAAGAGTGGCGCGTGACAACAATGTCGCAACGATTGATGCCATCGGTTACGGTCGGGGCTACAAGAGCGCGACGGATTACTGGCGTCAAATTCTTGACGGACTGGATCACTTACGGGCTGACAAGAGCATGCAAGTCATTTTGTTGGCGCATACGCAAGTGAAGCGGTTTGATGACCCGCTCGCGGATCCGTATGACCGTTACCAGTTGGACTTGCACCACGGCAGCGCCAGCCTCATTGCGGAATGGTGCGACATCTTGATGTTTGCGAACCAGCAATACAGCACGGTGAAAAGCGATGTGGGCTTTAACCAGAAGGTGACCCGCGCCGTCGGTAGTGGCAGTCGAGTGTTGTACACACAAGAGCGTCCGGGATGGCAGGCGAAGTCTCGTTGGCCGTTGCCAGACATGCTGCCACTGGATTACAACAAGTTTGCCGATGCTCTGAGCACGGCGATGAACAATGTGGTAGGAGAATAAACATGGCGAAACTGAACTTGAACCCGGCTGATTTTGAGGGCATCAACGACGGCGCACCGGAGATTCTTCCGGTGGGTGATTACACGATGCAAATCGTGCAGTCAGAGATGCGCGCTACCAAAGCAGGCGACGGCGAGTACTTGTGGCTGGAATTTGAGATTCTGGGTCCGAAGTACGCGGGTCGTAAGTTTTGGGAGCGTCTGAACCTTTTCAACAAGAACGAGGTGACCGTCAAGGTTGCGAAGAAGCAGCTTGCGGCGATCACGGCGGCGTTGAACTTTTCAACACTTCCGACCGACTCTGAGCAGTTGCACTTCAAGCCCCTGAAGGTGGTCATCACCCATAAGGAAAACAAGCAGGGTCAGTTGGAAACTCGGGCGGCTTACCAAAGCGCGAACGGCGCCAAGGAAACGGTGGCAGCGGCCCCAGAGTCAGCACCGAAGCCCAAGCCTTGGGAGCGTTTTAAGAAGTAAAAAAGCGCGGCACCCGGCTAGATGTCTAGCCCAACCCCCCAAAAACCAGTCGGGTGTCGCGCGTCTTCGGAGAGCATATGAAAACGATTATTCATGTAAATCAACATGTTATAAGAAAGAATAAAAAAGAAGGAATTAATGACCCGGTGTTGACCGTAAAAAATTACAAGTCAAATACTTATGCTTACGAAGTTTCCATTAAAGGGCCATCAAAAGTGGTGTATTCACCTGATAAACCATTGTCTTGTGGAGCGCGAGTATGGATAGAAACAGAATCAGAAGTGGAGATTATTGACAATGGTCAAGCTTCCCGAGATTGAAGACCCCACTTTGAGGGCAATAGATTCCATCATGGAATCAAACCAAGAAACCCGCACTCGACCTTATTTGGGCGCATCAGCCATCGGCGACAGTTGCGAACGAAAACTCTGGCTTAATTTCCGATGGGTTAAAAACGGGTTTATTGACGCCGCTGGGCTGCGAAGAATCAACGATGGCCATCGAGGCGAACACATCATTGCGATGCTGTTGAAGACTGTTCCGTCTGTCGATCTTTCCACGGAAAAGGAACCCGGTGTCCAGCACTCTTTTGAATCGATTGGCGGTCACTTTCGCGGCAACTGCGACGGACTGCTGACCGGATTGTTGCAAGACCCCGAAACGCTTTATGTTTGGGAGTGCAAGATATCCAACGAAGCCAAGTACAAAAAACTGGTTTCGCTCAAGTCTTTAAGGGGCGATGTTGATGCTTTGAAGAACTGGGACTATGTTTATTACGCACAAGCCCAAGTGTACATGCACTTCTTTGAAGCAAAGAAGCATTACTTGACCGTAGGCAGTCCCGGTGTGCGGGACATCGTGAGCATCGTAACCCAATACGACGCCGAAGAAGCCGAAAAGTTCATTGAGAAGGCACGGCGTATCATCTTTATGCCACGGCCTGCGGCACGAATATCTTCCGACCCGGCTTGGCATGAGTGCAAGTACTGCGCTTTTCACGGATTGTGCCACGAAGACGAATTGCCGCGTCAGAAATCGTGCAGGACCTGCTTGCACAGTTCTCCGCTTAAAACGGGCGGTTGGAAATGCGAATTTCACAAAAAAGAACTTGACATCCAAGATCAATTAAATGGCTGCGAACACCATCTTTTTGTTCCAGATATTATTCCCGGTGAACAGGTAAACTCTAATGAGAACTGGGTTGAATATCGAATGAGGGATGGAAAGACATGGATCAATTCGACGACTTAGAAAATTACGAAACAGAAAGCACTTTCTTGATCACGGGCGATGATATGTACTTGATTATGAAGGCATTGGATCTTTACTGTTGTGCGCTCGTGATTTCCAATTCCCATGCGGAATTGATGAATGTCAAACAATTGGCAGAAAGGATTTTGTCAAACCTTCCAAGGCCAGAATTTGATGCTTGAGGTAGCATGATTAAGTTAAGACCGTATCAAGAAGAAGCCATTGAAAGTACCTTGAAGTATTTTCAAGAAGAAGAAGGCAACCCGTTGATTGTATTGCCAACAGGAACAGGTAAAAGTGTAGTAATTGCTGACTTTTGCAAACGCATCTTGACTCAATGGCCCGACACCAAGATTCTGGTCATTACGCATGTGCGTGAGCTGATTCGACAAAACTATGAGGAACTCAAAGGGTTTTGGCCCGAAGCTCCGGCAGGTATCAATTCGGCAGGCTTGAACAAAAGGGACTACGATCCGTCAATTGTGTTTTGCGGTATACAGTCCGTATATGGCAAAGCCTCGCGGTTTACAAAAGTTGACTTGGTGTTGGTGGATGAAGCGCATTTGATTCCAAGAAAAACCAACACGATGTACCAGAAGTTCTTGAATAACTTGAAGATTATGAACCCCCATGTGCGGGTGATTGGGTTGACGGCGACCCCTTACCGCTTGGATTCGGGTCTTCTCCACATGGGCGACGGTTCGCTTTTTGACGCGATTGCTTACGAAGCCGAATTGAAGGACATGGTTGAGCAGGGGTATTTAACCAAGTTGGTATCCAAGCAACCGCAAACGAGGTTGAGCGTAGCCGGGGTAAGCATCCGAGGCGGGGACTTCGTAGCCAGTGAATTGGAGCGCGCTGTCAATCGACGGGATGTCAACGAATCTGTAGTGCGCGAAATCGTCTCTTATGGCGAGAACCGACAATCATGGTTGATCTTTTGCGCAGGCGTTAATCACGCCAACCACATTGCTGAATTGATCCGTAGCCACGGAATTGACTGCGCGACGATCTTTGGAGACACCCCAAGCGACGAGCGCGATCGGGTCATCACTGCCTTCAAGGCCCGTAAAATCCGCGCTATTGCCTCTATGGGCGTTCTGACGACAGGATTCAACGCACCAGCGGTCGATATGATTGCCCTGCTTCGACCGACGCAGTCAACCGGGTTGTACATCCAGATCATGGGTCGGGGTATGCGTAACTTCGCTGGCAAGAACGATTGTTTGGTATTGGACTTTGCAGGGAATATTGCTCGGCATGGTCCAGTGGATCGGGTTAACCCCAAGAAGCCCCGTAAATCAACCGGAGAGGGCGTAGCACCGACCAAAAACTGCCCCAAGTGCCAAAGCATCGTCTTCGCGGGCTGCGCTGAATGCCCGGATTGCGGTTATGTGTGGCCCGATACACCGCTCGCCATTGATCAAACAGCTACCACTTTACCGGCCATGACCGTGGATGCACCCACATCGTGGATTAAGGTCAATAGTGTGTCCTATAGGATACACAAGAAAGAAGGTAAGCCCGACTCTATGAGGGTAGAATACCGATGTGGGATGGAAACATATCGGGAGTGGGTATGCTTCGATCACAAAGGGTTTCCACGCAGCAAAGCACAAAAGTGGTGGAGGTCTAGAATGAGTAGCCCGGGCGTTTTGCCAACCAGTACAGCCGAAGCCCTTGTTAATGCAGATGCATTACGCAAACCTTTTGAAATCAGGGTTCGGAAAAATGGTCAATACACGGAAATTGTCGAGTTTAGGTTTGTGCCGGATGTGCCGACGCGAAGCTCGGGGGTTTTTGTACATGCCGCCCATGAGGGTAACCCGGCCTCGGGCGCAATTCTGCTCAATGCGATGTATGGATGACTATATGATTGACAAATCACCCAACGAGCAATTGGCCATCAATGACGCTGCCGCAGCGGCGGGGTACTTTATTGAAGCCTCGGGCGTCTATAACTTTATGGAATTCAACCCCGATCAGTTCGGGCAGTTCATTGAAACCATCATTACAGCGTATGTGGATTCTCTTCAGAACCAGAAGGTGGAAACAGACGGCATCAAATTCCCTTAAACCTCTTTACCTCGGAACCAAGCCTTGCCATGTTCAACAACGCACAATTCGGGTTGAAGCAACTTACCGCTTACAAAAGTAAGAACGGCAAAGCCAGAGGTCCAGTTAACTGGGCCAGCCTCGGTGTAGTTGAATTGAGGCCCGCATGGTTCCGCAAGGGTCCCGGTGTCTACACCGTATCGACGACCGCGATAGTCGCTCCAAGGCGTAACCTGAAGTTTATGAAGGTGGCCATGAACATAAGAAACACCGGCTCGTAAGGTGCTGTTATAGGAAGCGTGGATACCGCCGCTGACGGGCCGATGCCGAATGGATAGCCATCCGTCTGTGATGGGGTTGATATGAATGACCCAAGACGCTCTCCAGTTTGGTAGATAATCAAACAAAGTAGACCCGGGTAGTTCTTCGATTTCTGGGACGCTAGAAGACATCATGGTCTCAAATCGGGCATCGTGGTTGCCGATGGATCGTATCAATTGTGCGCTGCCTGCGGCTCGTTCGATCTCGGCGCAGCGGTCTTGAACCGCGTGTAATTCGTCTTTTAACTTCGGCTGCGGCTCCCACATGATGCGAGCGTGCCGGCTGATTCTGGCGCCGTCCAAGATGTCGCCGTTGAGCACAACGATTTGCGGCTTTAACTCTTTGATTAACTTACAAAAGGCTTGATGGGCGATGCTGACGATGCCCGGCCAGTAGTGGGCGTCACTGGCAACCATGATGATTCCGTCAACTAGCGTCTCGTTGATTTCTTTCTGGTAAACGCGAGCACGCTTTTCCGAGGCTTGTTCGCTCATGGATCGCTGTATGTTTTTGATGTTGCTTGTATTTTTTTTAGTGTTTTTGCTTGGTAAAATAATCCCTAGCCTTGTTTCAATTGATTTCCTTCTTGAATGCACGCTTCTGATATCTAGATCAAAATGCAGTGCAATCTTTCTAGGTTCTCTCAATCGATTCCATATTTCGACGAACTCTTCATCAGTCACTTTTAGCGGCACAAGTCACCTTTATACCTAATTCTTTACGACGAACTTTGGTTGTTTTGTCGTCCCTTGTGGCCTTCCATTCAAGCTGCCCGTCTACAAGACGGTATTCTTCTTTGTGAACCAATGCGCAATCACAACACTCCGAGTGCGTGTATCCTCGGACGCGATACCATTTGCCGTCCTCAATCTGGACAGGGGTGTACTTGTCCTTCCTTTTCATAGGCTTGACTCTACCTGCTAGCGTACCGTCTTAGCAAGAGCATTACTTACGCTCCAATATGCGTACTTTCTTTTCCTCGCCGGGAAACACGACAAAGTTGCGTGTGCCGCTGCTGCCTTGGCCTCGGCTGCCTGCGTCTAGGTACTTGATGCCGGGGATGCCTGCTTGGCGCAATAACTCGGCGGCTTTTGCTTTACCGCCTTTATAAACTCCAAGTGCTTCTATAAAGTCACCTGTGCGCTCCATCAACACTCGGTCATAAACGCGCGGCGGCAACATTGTTTTTGCAAAATCTTTAATTTCTTGCGACTGATCAAGAAACGGTTTATCAAAATCCAGCATACGGTCAATCATTTCGTCGGGTAGGTCGGCTTTGTAGAGACTTCCTTTGTTTACCTTGACTGATTCTGGGTCTAAATCTTCAATTTGTTTTCTTGCGGATTTATAATACTCAGCAAAATCTGGTTCATATTTAGAGTAAAAATTAATTTGATCGTCAATATCTTGTAATGCAGATTTTTTGCCAAACAATCCCATTTTTTCAACTGCGCGCCCAAAAATGTCATCTTTTACGGGCTTGCCATCCACTGTTACGCGGTCATTAATTTTTCCAACTAAAGTGCGTCGATACCCCTCCGCAACGTCTGGGGCTTGAGCCAAATACACGCCATGCCCGTAAGCCTGCGCTCCCTCACCCGTGCCGATTTTGCTGGCGTCAAACTCACCGAGCGGGTTGGCCTCTGTGGCAGGAAAGCGGTGCGGGGTGCCGTGATAAACGTCAAGCTCAGCCATCGTTGGCTTTGGCATTCCTCTTACTAACTTCAGCGGATCAGTCATCTCTCCAGCAATCATCTGCCCCGCAAACTTGCCCGCAGTTTCTGGCGTAGCTTCGGCCACGGCTTTAGGAGCTTCCTTGACGGCTTGCATGGCCGCTACAGCAGCACCTCGCAATGCTTGAGGCAACGAACGCGCCACCATCATCATCTCGTCCGGCGACATCATGCCAAACTTGAACTTGAGATACTTTGCCGCCAAGTCAGCGTTGCTGGTTACGCTATCCTTGATTGCGGATGGCAATTCTTGAGCAGCGGATTCAAAGAATCGCTTGAGCGCATATTCATCCTTTTCGCCACTTTTTTTATAGCCCGTCGAGCGATCAGCGGGCAGCGTAGGGCGTTTGGATGCACCCCCGTTTGAGTATTTCTTAAGCAACATTTCCTCTTGCGGTGTGTATACAACGCCGCCACGGGCCATTTGACGGGCTTCCGCTGTTGGGACAATGCGCTTCAAAACTTCATCAACATATTCTCCTACGGTGGGAGCATTCGAATTCTTGGGGTCTCTTCTGTTGCGGTTAATGCCAGAATTCGTAATGGCGCTTGGGCCACCGTAATACGCGGCTGCAATTTTTGCCGGATCGTTGTTGTACTTGTCAGCCAAGTAACGGATGTATGCAACGCCCGCTTCAAATCTATGCTCGGGGTTTGATAATTCGTAATCTTCTGGGATGTAACCCACCCGCTTGACTTCTTCAAAAGCAATAGGGGTTACCTGCATCCCACCGGCTGCGCCTGCGTAGTTTTCCCTTTCCGCTAAAGGGTTCCTTCCGCTAGAGGATTCTTGCTCGTAAATTGATTCTATGATGGGTCTTAGGTGTTCTGCGTTTTGAGACGCAATGGTTTTATCAATGACGCTCGTGCTTTCTGTTGGTTTTTCTTCAACAGGCTGCTCGGGTTGAGCGGGCGCTTGGGCATTCTCTTGAGCAGATTCTTGAGTAGATTCTTGGATAGCTTCTTGGGTAGGTTCTTGGGTAGATTCTTGAGTGGGTTCGGCTTCTTCTGTTTCTGTGCCTTCTTCTGGCTCTTTGGCAAAAGCCTTGTAAATAGTATTAGCACTTACGGCGCCAACACCGGGCTTAATTCCGATCCTAGACAAAGCCTTATTTGCAATACGCTGGGCATCTGCAATTTGTTCTGCGCGTTCAATCTTTTTCCCAATAGCACTGGCCACACCGCCCGTTTCGTCTTGCATGATTTTGTTAACAATGGTTTCAATTTCAGTTGCAATTGTTTTTTGTTGACGCTTGGCATAAGCGCGACGAGCAGGACCTGCCACACTAGCAGCAAGAAGAGCTATACCACCAGTGACTGGTGCGCCTGCAATGGCTGTAGCGCCTCCGCCAAAAATACCCGCTAAAGTTACCGCTCGGGCCAATCCTTCGGTCGTATTCAACGGGATCTGTTCAGCCGCCAAATTGATGGCATCGCGCATCTCTAACGTAAGATTACTCAATGCTTTTCGTTTTTCTTGCGCAGTAACACGCAAATTTCGTGCGGCTTGAAATTCTGCCGCCGCTTGATCCACTGCTAATCCCTCAGCTTTGCCCGCCTCATCAAGTCTGCCAATCTCCCGCCCCGTTTCGCGTACTTTCTGGGCCGCAGCCTTTTGGGCTTCCTCGCCCGCCTGCGCGGTTTCCTTAGTTGTTTTCTTGGCTTCGCGAACGGCAAGCCCCATCTGGCGGACTTCATCCACCTTGGCAGCGCGGTCGGCAATGTTCCTGCGAGCCGTATCCAAAACGTCCGCAATCTGCTCGCGCTCCATCCCTGCACGCATGAACGCGGCCTGACGCTCGGGCACTTCCAACGCACGCACAATGGTCTTGTCGTCAACGGACTTCAGAACATCTTGCAGCGCAGCGCCGATCTTCGGGCGCATGTTGGGGTTAGCTCGCGTAAACGCCGCAATCTCATCCAGCGCACCTTCCTTGAGCGGAGAGCCGAGCGAGGTCTTGACCTTGGCCTGAAGCCCGCTAATAGAAGCAACGGCCCGTTCAGCACGCTTGGCGCGCTCTTCCATCTTCTCAGCCCAACGCTTCTTGAAGGCAGAGATCTTTGCGGCCTCATCCGAAGCCAGTACGAACCGATCTGCATCCGCCCTAATGGCATCGCGAGCCGCCGGGAACTCTTCCAAGAACTCGCCATAGTCCTTCAAAACCTTTTCGTAGCCCTTGGCCGTACCGCCTGCCTTCTCGGTCAGCGACTCCCTGACGATGCTTTCAAGCTCATCATAGTCCGACTCATCGAAGTAACTGGCCTTCAGCCGCTCAGCCGAAGACTTGCTAGGCTTGGACAGCGCAGCATCCAGCACGGTTTCAGGGTCGTTAACAAACTTATCCCGAGTAAATTTTCGAGTTTCAATGGCTTTTTCGCCAACGCCAAACTTTAACTCATCAATAGGCTTTGAAGTTCGCGTATATTCCTTCATGTAGTCCTTATAGCCGGGACCAAATTCTTCCAAAACAGCATCAATTTCTTTAAGGAGAATTTCACGCTCTTGAGAGCTGATTGCGGCGTACCCAGTGTATTCCTCCCCGGTCCTAGGCTCCGCAATCATCCGGCGCTCTTGAATAAGTTTTTCGTATCTAATTGGCAAAATTTCTCTAACAATCTGCCCGTTTTCGTCAACGGTCTCTTTTACAGGCTGAATTTCTCGAAGCAATCTTTCTCGTGGCCTACGGATAGGTTCTCCATAAGCTGTAATTCCCTCTGCTCTTTCTTTTGAGGATGCAACAAGATCTTTAAATGCCTTGGTGTCACTGACTGTTTGACCTAAATCTTCTTTCTGCAACGCACCACGCAAAAACGGCAAAGGCTCAGCGACCCCAGTTACCGGATCAACTGTGCGACCAATGGCTTCTTCACGAGCAGTCTTAAGGCGTTCAAGCCGATTCAAAATCATGTCGCGGAACGAAGTAGCACGCTCGTTTTTAGTGCGCACCTCGGGCATCTCAACCTTGACCTGAGCAGCATCTTCTGCTTCCTTAGCCAACTTTTCCGACAATTCGCGGAACGACTTTGCCCTATCTTCTAGTGTACCCGCAGCCTCAGCGCCAGCCTCGCGGATGTTGGTTTCTTCTAGCACCTTGTCGGTGCCCTTGGCTTCATCGCGCAATTCACGCGCTTTGTCCTGAAGCTGGATTTGCATGGACTCCTGCTTTGCCTTGGCATCAGCAATAGCCTTGTCAGATTCAGACTTGATCTGAAATCCTTCTTCCTTAGCCGCAGCCTTTTGCGTCTGCAAGTCTGCCTTCTGTTTATTGCGCAGAACCTTTTGCTCAAGGTACTTTTGCTTCAGCGATTGAACTTGCTCTTGCTTTAACCGCTCGGCTTCTCGGGCAGCGGCCAACTCACGCTCTGCTTCTTCGCGGCCTACATCCTTGCCTTGGGTAATCCTAAGCGCAGCCAATTCTTCCGGCGTTGCGCCTTGTGGGCCAATATTACTAAAAAGCCTTTTACCGGCTGCAAGAGCCTGTCGTCCGCCGCTGATAAGATACGGAGCTACCTCACCCGCTGCGCCTAAGGCTCCCTCAATGACAGCGGCTTCTCTGCGAGGCCCAAGACCAAAAATTCTAGTTTCCGGTTCTTTTTCTAAAACAAGATCTGAAAAATTTTTTTCTGGTTCAGACGGAGTTACCGCATAAGCTTGACCTGCTTGACCAAGCACTTGAGCGCCAGCCATCCCCAATCTGCTTGCGATTGGAAGCATTGAAACGGCTTTTGCTGTTGCAGCAGCAGGGATAATTTGCGGCACAATTTTTCCAGCTTCGTAACCTTCCTTGCTTGAGGTTTGCGCTGCAAGTTCTTGTTCTTTTTCTCTAAGCCATCTAGAGGCTGCGTTTTCGCCCAAAATACCAGTAAGACCAGTGGCAATATCAAGAAATCCGCCGGGTATACCTAGTAACCCGCTAGCACCGCGACGAACATCCACATCTTGTGGGGTGCGAATGTCTCTCGGAAGTGTTGGAAATCTAGTGTCGCTAGGTTGATTTAACGGCACCCCGGGCGTGCGCTTGCCACCACGAGTGGTTGGACCCCTTGGCAGCGGTTCGACTTTGGGGGCTTCACCTGACAGCATTGCAAGCGTTGCGTCAGACAACTTTGAGTAATCGTTATTAGCAATGGCTTCTAACTCTTCGTCGGACAGTTTGCTGTAATCAATAGCCATTAGCCGCCTCCCTTGCCTTCTCGACGACGCTTTAATTCATCCGCAGCTAATTCTGCTGGAGATGACGCAGAGGGTGGCTTATCAGAACGCGCAGCAGGGGGTCTAGCAGGGGGCGTAGGCCTTGTCGTACTAGAAGGAAAATAATTGGCTCTATTTTTGTTTTCAATTTCTTTAATAGCCTTATCAATGTTCGTAATTCCTTTAATACCGCTTGTTCTTTCTAAAATATCAAGCATATCTTTTTCATAAAAGTTTAAAATTCTCGTAAGTTGATAAACCAAATTTTCTTCTTTTTGATCTCTTGAAATTGATCCAAGAGTAGATTGCAAAAGAATTTGTTCTGCGTTTGAAACCGCGCCAAGACCGCTTGCTCCAAATTGAGAAAGACCTTTAAGATCTTCAAGTTTATTAAATCCAATGTTTGATTTAATTGCATCTAATGTTCTTTCTAAATCAGTTGCTGCCTGACCAATCCAAGGCAATCCTTCAACCCATTTAGAAAGGTTTCCTGTTGCCAAAGCACCACCGGCTTTTGCTTGAGAAATTGCTTCTTTAATAAGAGGGACTGTAAATTGAAATTGATGCCTAACTCTTGTTAAATCTCTTAATTGTCCTTTTTCATTTTCACTTATTGATGGGAATTTTTTTCTAATACGAGCATTTGCTGCCCGCACCTCAGCATCCGAATAAGCGCCCGGATCACCAATAATTTTGAAATCATTAGCATCTTGATCAAATTTCTCTGGAGGAGCCGCAGAATCTTCTGGAACGCGAACGGATTTAGCCAACCACTTACGAGCGTAATCAACATCTTCAGGGGAAAATTTATTAGGATTGTTTACTATGTTTTGATAATATTGAACTTCTCTTAAATTAGCCGGTAATTGCTCGCTACTTGACGATCCTTGTTGACGCCCCGTTTGCGTTTCTCTAGTTAACCCACGCCCCGTTTGCGTTTCTGGTTCTTTCGACAAGTATTGCGCTAACAACTGGCGCGCCTTGCTGCCGCGATCCTGAGTGCGCTCAAGCCTGTACTTGTTGGCCAATTGATCAAGTTTAGCAGCCTCTTGTTCTGCGGTTTTTCTTGCAGCGGTTTGCTCAGCCCCCACTTCGCCAATGTCGCGGAGAAATGTATAAAGATTCTGGCGCTCGTAAAAGCGCGGGTCAGTACGCTCCCTTGGCTGCGTAAGCTTGGTAGCAATCTGCTGAAGGGTTTCGCGCCGCGAGGGCTGCGCCAGAAGACGCTGCTTGGCTGCTTCAATGTCCTGAAGAACCGTTTGAAAGCTTTGGGTTTCAGTCGCTTCAGACTCTTCAATGTCTTTCTCAAGACGCTGGCGAAGACGATCTCTGGCACTCAATCCGCTCAACGGGGGCTGCGCAGTTTCCTCTTCGTAAGGAAGGCCAAGCAATGCAGATGTCTCTTTGTCAATGAGAGAAGAATCTTCTTCCTCTTCGTAAGGAAGGCCTAGCAGTTCAGCAGTTTCTCTGTCCATAAAATCTTATTTCCCCTTACGCATTAAAAATCACTGCGGACTTTGCCTTCTAAAATAAGCCGCACGATTTTCAGCTTCTCTTCTAAGTATTTCATCGCTACTATTTGGATTTTCTTTCTTAAAAACATTAAACCAATAATCTGCGCTTTCGCTAGGATTTGAAGTAACTGCGCTTGTTCTAGATACCGGTTTAGCGCCCGTACTTGTGCCTGTAGTACTTGTACCTGTAGTACTTGTACCTGTAGTACTTGTACCTGTAGTACTTGTACCTGCGTTTCCTCCTAAATATTTTTTGAACAAATCCCCAAGATCTCCTCCAGCTCCAAACAGTTTAAGCAATTCTGTTATGCCGGTAATGCCTGTTATTGCTTTATTAATGTTTGACGGACCACCGGGCATCGCAGGTGTTGTGGTTTCTTGAGTAATCGTTGTTTCCGGCAAAGAAACTCCTTTAAGCACATCTGACAAGAACTTAATTTGATCCTTGGGGTATTGCTCTTGACGCAAAAAATCTTGATATGCCAAGTCCAAATTAGCCTGCTGCATGCCGCGTTCTTTTGCGCCAACTCCTGTGATGGCTTCGGCACCCGTAAGCCCAAGCGTTTGCGCGGCCTCTCCAAGGCCCAAGTATTTTGATGCCAACGTTTGAAGAATGGCTGCGTCCTGCTGGGATAATTCCCCACGCGCTAAACCAATATCTGCAAGTGTACTAGCATCTTGTTGAGTCAATTGACCCGTAATCTGACCCAACTGAGCAATTCGAGAAGCATCCTGCCCAACAAGCGCGCCCCGGGCCTGCGCAATGTCTGCAATTCTGGAAGCATCTTGACCGGTTAACTGGGATGATGGAAATCGTACAAAAAACTGGGATAAGCATCAAGTTTCATCAACTGAATGTGAGGAAGTATTCTTTAATACGCCACTCTTATTGTTTGATGATTTAGCACACTCCCAACAAGAATCTAGGTTTTATGTGCTTGGTAAGACTAATAGTGGGCAATTCCTCTTCTTATCATTTACAATACGAGATACCAAGATTCGGATCATTTCAGCACGTCCTATGAGTCGGAGAGAAAGACAAATTTATGGCAAAGTTAATTCCTGATTTTTCTAATGAAGACATGGAAAGAGAATTTTGGGATGATCATGACTCAGTTGATTATCTTGACTGGGATCAGGCAAAGTTAGTAATATTCCCATCACTAAAACCATCTACAAAAACTATTTCTCTTCGTTTACCAGAATCTATGCTTGCTCAAATTTGTGTAATTGCAAACAAGCGTGATATATCCTATCAATCTTTAATCAAAATGTTTCTTCAGGATCGAATTGATGAGGAAACTAAAACAAAACCTCTATAGATTGGACAAGGTGAGCAACTATGATGATTTGGGATTATCGACTTTTTTTAGAACCTGACGGAAACTATATTTTCCGTGAAGTCTTCTATGATGAAAATGATAACATCATTGCCTGTTCCCAAGATGGTTTTGAGCCTTATGGTGAAACCCTAGACGAATTGCGACAATGTTTAGACGACCTAAAAGCCGCACTCGATCGCCCTGTTTTAACCTTAAGTGATATTCCTGTACCTCAACAGAATTCTAAAAAAGACCTGAATCTGGATACACTGTCTGCGGATGCTGTTCGTAAAAAACTGGACTTACCTCTAGCCATGAAATTGAACACGCCAGTAAACTAATTGATGACCCCCATCTGAGAATAGAACCCATGACACAATTATTAGCAGAAGTGATAAAGATTGCTCAAAAATGAAACGAGTTGGTAATCTTTATTCATCGATAACTAAATTTGATAATCTACTGTTAGCCGCTAAAAAAGCTCAAAGGTGTAAACGATTTAAACCCGATATTTTGCAATTCAATTATGCCTTAGAACCCGAACTTTTCCAACTCCAAGAAGAATTGGGACTCATAAAGCCCTCAGAAAATTTATCCAATTTTGTCGCTCTAGCACCTACGTTTTGCAATGTGATATTAGCAAATATTTTCCCAGCATCGATCATGAAATTCTCAAACAACTCATTCGCAGAAAAATCAAATGCCCCGACACCTTAAAATTAATTGAACTCATTAGGAAACTTAACCAGTCAACTATTCGCCAATATTTACCTTAATCCCCTCGATCGTTTTATCAAAGAAAATTTATATGCTCAAAAATACTTACGCTATGTCGATGATTTTGCCCTATTTTCAAATGATTTTAATTTTCTGAAACTTGCCCAGACTGAAATTATAGACTTTCTAGGCACCCTACGCTTAAAATTACATTCCATTAAAACCCAACTCTTAGAAACTCGACATGGAGCTAATTTTGTCGGATTTCGTATTTTGAACGATCGAACGTTTTATGACATTTGGGGTTAGGGGTGTTATTCCTGAAATCACTTGACAAAATACACTTTTCGATCGTCTTCAAGTCCTTAGGTCATAAGCCTTGTGTCGGTTTTAGAAATAGGGTTGCAGGGGAAACGATCGGGGAGCATCCCACTTGGGTATAAGTATAAATACGCATTGACTAGACAGGTAAGCTAAAAGGGTATTTTGATTAGCTGTTGAGGACTGGAGAATATGCCAATGTTAGAAATGACTGCTGAGGATCAAGCTAAATTAAATGCCTCAATTAACGAAACTGCAAGAATTTTACGAAAATATACAGATCAAGATAAGTTACAAGATTTTGAGAGTATAGAAATAGAAGTTAGGGAACAAATGCTCAATATTGTAGGGCCGCAGATAGGAGAATTCTTTTTCTCTGAAGGCGGTACAAAAACAAGTGGAAAAACGCGAAGTGTAAATACCGTTATTGGTGAAGTAGAAGTCAGTCGTAAGCAGGCAAGACGATTAGGGATGACCGGGAAAAGCCCTATCAGTCCAGCTTTAGAGAAATGCTGTTTGCGCTTGTGTGCGAACGTATCCTATCAACAGTCAGAAGAGGATCTCAGGGAGTTGATGGGAATTAATATTGGGCACAGTAGCTTACAGCGCCTTGTACAGCGAGTAGATTTACCACCCGCACAAACAGATATCTTAAGTGAGGGAGTAAGCGTTGATGGTGGAAAGATTCGCGTGCGAGAACAAGAAGAAGGCAATCAATGGAAAGACTACAAGTTAGTGAGTTTACATGGAGGAATCTGTGAAGCTTTCTTCCAAGATCCACAAGGCTTATTAAACTGGAGTAATTCTATACCTCTAAGTCCCATATTGACGTGTCTGGGAGATGGTCATCCTGGAATCTGGAATATCATTTCTCCCTTTGGGCAAAGCCAAGTATTTGTTAAGCGTGAGATTTTAGATTGGTTCCACCTCAAAGAAAATCTCTACAAAGTGGGAGGTTCACTACGACGTTTAGAACGAGTCGAGAATTTCTTATGGCAAGGTTGGGTGGATAAAGCGCTACAAGAATTTAAGAAATTACAAAACAAAAAGGCAGTGAATTTTTGCAAATATCTGGAAACCCATCGTGAGCGTATTCCCTGCTATAGCTTTTATCAGAAACTCGGAATTACCATTGGCTCAGGAGATGTAGAATCCAAAATCAAGCAAGTTGCAGCACGAGTTAAAATCACTGGAGCACAGTGGGCAAGAAAAAATGTAGAGCGCATTCTCCGCCTAAGATGTGCTTATTTAAACCATTCATCACGCCTAAGTATTTATGCCCATGCTTAAGTGAGATGCTCCCGCCATCATTTCTATCAATTTCAAGAATTTTTACGGGAAATAGGGCTATTTCATGAACAATCAGACGATACGGATGTGGAACTAAGTCGATCCATTTTCCAAGGGATCAAGCCAGAGGTACTCCTCAAAAAACGCCTATCCCCAACCCCCTCCAACGAAGAAATTCGGATGAACTTTATGCTCCAAGGCGATCGGGGGTTTACCATTCCTCAAGTGTTTAGACTGCTGGAAGTGGCGGAATTAGAATATCTCCAAATGTTAGATTGGCCCAGTTGGCAAATTTCAGATCTGTTTGTCAGTGCAGACCGTTCTCAAGATGCAGACCGTTCTAGAAATTCACCCAGTTCCAATAGCTCCAATAGCTCCAAAACCCTAGAAAATGCCGAGACTTCCGAACCTGCGGAAACCTGGGAAACTTTATCGGATCAATTTCTCCTCGGTTTAGAAAATTCTGACCCAGAAACCCAACTCCATGTATATGATCTCTTGAACCCTATCCATCGTCTTCTCGATTTTTGGTGTGGTCATCCTCTCAATTCTACAAGCTTCCCCCCATCCCCAGAAGACTGGACACCGGAACAGTACCAAAACGCGATCGTGATGTGGCATCCCCTGCTGTGTAATGACTTTGTATTTCAACAGTTTGTCACCGATCTACAAAACTTAAAACCCTTTGCAATTTCCACCCTCTTACCGATCGTATCCAGTGATGTACAGATTCAACCCCACGTTGCCGCTTGTTTACTGCCTTTATTTGAAGGAAAACAACCCCTCTCACGCTTAATCGATCGCTATTTTCAACTCTATCCCGTCAATCCTTTTACCAATGAGCCCAATAGCTTAGAAGCGGTTTTAAGCTGTTTATTACCAAGTTTGTTAGATTTGGAAAAGTTCACCTATATTCTGTTACAAACGACTTAAAATCACTAGAGTTCCCCATGGGCCAAACTCTTCTTTGCAATTTCCACCCTCTTACCGATCGTATCCAGTGATGTACAGATTCAACCCCACGTTGCCGCTTGTTTACTGCCTTTATTTGAAGGAAAACAACCCCTCTCACGCTTAATCGATCGCTATTTT
>OGWG01000072.1_pt1 | contig 16660 bp, 18 predicted proteins | sample 1575911 | NCBI WGS metagenome assembly OGWG01 (sample SAMN07581534, study PRJEB24739) | freshwater metagenome
GGGGGCGGGGAATTAGTTTCAAAAAATCCAAGCCATTCCATGATTTTCGCATGCTTCACTGGCTCGTTTGTTTTGGACCAGGTGGAGATCAGCGAGTAGGCACGTCGAATAGCCTCCACATTTTGCTGTACGTAACCCATATCCTGAATAGCACTGAGATCGTTACCATTTGGATCCATCCACTGCGTGCAAGTAGAATCCCAATAAGTATTAGCCGCCCAGCACCAACGTGTGCCTTTGTAAGCATCAGCCTGTGCCCAACGATATAGACTAGACGTTACTCTGGACTTCAGTGAAGTATCGTTTTGCTCGTTGGCTACGGCGCTGAAGTTAGATACTGCCCAGGTAAAACGTTCGCCTTCCAGTGCTCCTGGCACACTATCGCTATTAGACCAGTTGCTGACTAATCCATAAAACTTATAAACTGGTGTTATATCAAGGCTACTTGAGTCAGTTACCGCAGTACAGGCGACACCTTGGGGACTGTGTGCCACGGGGGTGTCGCCTCCTGCCCCACCACATGCTGTAAGTAAACCGGCGACTGCTAGGGAGAGAATTGTCTTTTTCATTTGTATGCTTTCAATAGGATGATGTCTGCACTGATACGCCCATTAAGTTTAGTTTCCACACTTTTTACACCTTTGTGCCACTTCTTGGCTGCTGGCTTTCCATTACTGGACCATTCTTTCAATTGTTCTTTGGGCTTACGCAGAGTCTTTTGAATGCTGTTTACACTGTCAAATCCCAGTATACTGGTGCCTTTAACACTGAGTTTACTCTGATGACTGTCCACAATGTAAACACCCAGTTTACGTGTCTTAGTATTATACACCCAAAGTTCTTCAGCCTGCAAAATTTGCACAGGCTCAATGCTCTTCAGAGCCAGTTCTTTAAACTCTTTGAGGTACTTGATCTTACTCACCATCTTCTCTGGACTAACTGGTTTCTTCTTGCGAGGAGCCTTGCTAGCCTTCTTGATAATGCCGTAACTGTTGCAATCTGCAATAACTTGATTCCACCATTTAACCACAGCATTGAGCTGTCGCTTGCCGTAGTGCCTGTATGCTTCCATCAATTGGCTATCTTTGCCTTCAAGAACTTCCTCATATTCCTTGATTCGATGCTCGGCCATTGACAATACTGTTTTCATATGTGCTGGTTGCACATTATATAGAGTGAGAACGTCAATAATTTTTGGCTCACCCTTGAATTCATTAGTAGTAATAAACTCATCAAATTGACCTTCAATTTCTCCTGCGGCTTCTCGTGCCTTTTCAGCAAGACGATCCTGGATGTTGGGTGCCTTAAACTTAGGTTCTTCTTTTACATTCTCCTCCACTGCTGGGGCAAGCATGCTGGCATCCTTGGGCATCTGCGCTTCACGCAAAGTAAGCATAATTGAACGCAGGGTATTGAATCGAAGACTCAGGCCGGCTCTACCGGCTCTAACAGCGAAGCCAATGGTAGGAGAAACACGTATATCACCACTCTTAATGGCGGCGGCCAATCTTTGCCTGCGTGGGTTACGTTCAAGAAATTGACTAAGCCAGGAATAAGATGTTTTATAGTCCTGCGTGGCATTATACCAGTTTAGGGCTCGCATCAGTTCCAGAGTATACTGGCTCTTAGTCCAGTTGGCCTGTTCTTCAACAGCAGGGTAAGTGGGTTCGTCGCCTGTGTGCTTGGCATCGGCACCACGATTGTGTATCGTTTTTGCAGGATCTGCAAAGCGCCAGGCAATCTTGCCATGTTCGATTGATTTTGTAGTTCGTTTCATTTTAATATTCCGCTTCTACTTCGTTTTGATTATTTACACGGACGAAGATTTTAGTAAGAGATGTGCCAGTTTTGCTGTCAGCATCAGGATACATTATATTATATACAAATTCTCCGCCATTAGTAACGCCTAGAAATTCACTAGACAGTACCATGTCATCTGGATAGCTCTTACGCAAAAGAGATTCCAGAGTAAGCGAATTCAAAAAACTACAGCGGCGCAGGGTATCTACTGTGATCATTATTCTTCCTCGGTTTGAAGATAATCATTGTGGCGAGCAAATTTTGCAACCTCTGACTCGCTCATCCAACCCAGTGCATCACGAGCAAGGGTTTCCCAATCAATAATGCCCTGCTCTGCCAGATCTAGCACTTCGGAAGTTACAGGACGACTTTCACGGTGACTAAATGTAAACATTATTTCTGCTCCATAGCATATTCAAACAGGATCCACTTGGCACGATTCAATGCCTGACGGATGTCTTCAGAAACGTTAAAATCAATTTCTGGACTTCCAGATATTCCAACTTGCCCGTTACCATGCAACAGCATTTCCTGACAGTCACTCATCAGACTTGCCGCATACATAGCAGGACCTGAAAAACGGAAAGTAAGACTTTGTTCTACTGCTTCACGCATTTGGGCTTCGGTACAACCATACATGCGAATTTCTCGTTTCTGTTGCTCACTAAGTGCTTCGTAGATTGAAGTAGCCATCGAATGCTCCGTGTCGTTTACCATAATGCTAGTATAGCACTTTTGGTATTTTCTGTCAATTATTGAGTATTTTTGGGAATTCGGTAGGTAATGCCCTGAGCAGTGAACACTTTGGTTATACCCTCAGACTCGTAATCCTGCTCAAGTAGACGCAGATTTTTACGGTCCTTGACAATGGGATTATCAAGTTTTACTACAATGAACTTTTTGCGAAAGGTCACATATACGCACTTTGCCGCATATACTTCTGCCAATGCCAGACGCATACGTTCTGCCCGAAGTTTTTCTGTATCACTGTAGTGAGATGACGCCGCAATGCTTTTCATTCTAGCATCCAGATAAGCAGCTACTTTGAAATAGCCAGCGTCTTTAGTTTCTAGTTCTAGAGTTTTCATCGGTCACTCCAATGTTTCAATATTCGTATATTACACTATATCCCATTTATTGTCAATTATTGGGCATTTTTGATTCTTGTATCATTGAATAATAGGTAAATACTAGATTATGCCAAGACTTAGTTTATGGAAAAACGAAAAAACCAATGACTTCCATTTTATGGACAAGGTCATTAGGGAACAATTTTTAGTGGGCGGTACTGCTGTACTTGTCCACAAGTACAGTAAACCTGCTGATCAGGGCCCAAGTGATGATGCCACCAAGCCACATTATGCCGCTGATGATATACTAAACGAAACCAAAATACAAGACCTATTGTTTCTGGAGAATAGAGATCGCATATACGACCCTGATATTTACGAACTTCGTGGCGTTTACAATGTGGGTGATCAAGACTTCGATCTTACACAATTTGGTTTGTTTTTAAGTGCTGATACTATCTTTATCAGTTTCCATATCAACGACATGGTAGAACGCATGGGCAGAAAATTAATGGCTGGTGATGTCATCGAGCTACCCCATGTGCGTGACGATCTATTGTTGGATCAGAGTAAGCCTGCTGTTAATAAATTTTATGTCATACAAGATGCCAGTAGGGCGGCAGAAGGCTTTAGTCAAACATGGTATCCACACATTTGGCGTATCAAAGCTAGTCCAATGACTGACGCACAAGAATACAGAGATATATTGCAGAAGAAATCAGACAATGGTGTAGATACACTCAAAGATGCTCTAAGCACTTACCAAAGAGAATTAGAAATCAGTAACGCTATCATTGAACAGGGTGAGAGCCTCGCGCCCACTGTACTTGATGAAAATGCAAACATTATACAAGATATAACCAAAAATTATCAGAAGTCGGATTATGAAACATACAATCACGGTGAGCCGATAGCCAGCGGTCTCAGCTTCCCATTGAATCCGCGACAAGGTGATTTCTTCTCACGTATCGATTATACACCAAATGCGCTATTCGTTTATCGTGGAACTCGTTGGCAACGAGTTAGCGTTCAAGACGGACCAATTGACGTCAGAGATCGTGTGCTTAATGCGGCACCGTTTATTAATAACAGCAATACCACTGTTATTGGCAATCAAGAAATGCCAGAAAAACAAGCTCTCAGTCAAGTTATTAGACCAAAGGCAGACAAGTAATGCAATATTTTTACGATAATCAAATAAGAAGATACTTAACTCAATTCATGCGTCTACTTGGGGAGTTTAGTGTTAAGACAGGTAAAGATCGCAACGGTGTAGAATCATATATCCAGGTTCCTGTACGTTACGGTGACATCAATCGTATGGCCGCACACATCATGAAGAATCAGAGTGAAAACGCAATTAATACTGTACCTTTTATCAGTGTGTACGTCACAGACCTACAATTGAATGCCGAAAGAAGACACAACCCCACACATATAAACAAAGTTCAAGTGTTTGAGAAGAGGGTTGATCAGGTCACCGGAGAATATATAGAAGGCGAAGTGGGCAACACTTATACAGTGGAGCGTTACATGCCTGTTCCTTACGATCTTACAGTACAAGTTGACATCTGGACCAGTAATACTGAACAAAAATTACAATTAATGGAACAACTGTTAGTATTGTTCAATCCTAGTATCAACCTTAAGACTAACGACAATCCTTTTGACTGGACAAACTTAACTTATACAGAACTAGTGAATGTGGTATGGAGTGTAAGACAAGTACCGCAGGGAACAGATGATATCATTGATGTTGCTGCATTAAATTTTACATTGCCCATATTTTTAAATCCACCTGCCAAAGTCAAGCGTCAAGTTCTTATTCATACTATATTGAATGAAATCAAGAGAATGAAAGGCGATGAAATAGAGGAGTGGGTGCCCGGAGATCCTGTACCAAATAAACAATGGGTAATTGTTACTTTTGAAGACCTAAAGTTACAGGTGAAAATAGAGGGAGACAGGGCAACACTACTGAACAAAGCCGGTGGTAGCGTTGACGATTCAGGAGACCAGATGAGCTGGGAAGAAAAATTAAAGCCCTATGGTGAGTTAAGACCGGGCATAAGTCATCTACGTTTACGCAGAGGTGACGATCCTTCAGATAGCACTAACGATATTATAGCTGTTATTCAATCACTTGATCCTATACAAAAAGACATAGCTACAATTGATGTAGATGAAAATAGTTTACCTGGAACAACGTTACCTGCTATTACTGCCGTAATAGATCCAACAAAGAGTGCCCCAGGCAAAAATTTACCAACCGCATTGTTAGGACAAAGATATCTAGTGCTCGCCGATGTGCCTGACATTGCAAATTGGGGTATAACTAGTGCTAAAGAAGGTGATATAATTGAATACAATGGCTCTGCATGGATAGTGAGTTTTGATCATACTGCAACTAACAATGCCACTGTATTAAATACTAGCAACGGACTTATATACGAATGGCGTTACGGTCAGTGGATTAGTGCCTACGAGGGTACATATAAAAACGGCTGGTGGAGATTGTATCTGTGAAACAGTTTAAGGGTGTTGGTGCTATTATTGTCAGCGAAGACACTGGTCGTGTGATGACGGTGTTACGTTCGTCACGTGAGACGCACCCTAACACATGGACATTTGCAGGGGGCAGAGTAAACACAGAAGAAACAATGTCCGATGCATTATATAGAGAGCTAGAAGAAGAATTAAAACTGACAAAAATTAAAAAGGTCACGCCTTTACATAGATATCAGAGCAGAAGTAAGGACTTCGTATACGAGACCTATATTGTTTTGGTCAATAAAGAATTTATACCTGAATTAAATTGGGAAAATAGCGGTTATGCTTGGACTGAAATAGACAGCCTACCAACACCCTTGCATCCAAAAACAAGACAAATGATTTCATCAAGCAGACTTATTGATAAATTTAAGAATTTTTATCAATGGATAGATAAAAAAAATGGCGGCAGAAATAATACAGTTACCGAGGAAAAATCATAAATCAGTAAGATCAGTAGATTTATATTTTTGCTGGGATAAGCGTCTTAATAATCCCCTGTTAAATAATCTGTTCAAAGAAGAAATATGTTACGTGGAGAGATGGTATTTACAAACTACACATCTACTTAATGTCGAAGAAATAAATCATCCGCTGATAAGACTGCTATTGGATAATAACGACAAAACATTAGATTTATTGCTGGATGCCACTGAAAAAGATCTATGCATACAGCATACATTTAATGCATATAGCACGCTGTTTAGTACTGAATATAATATTGGAAAACTGATTAAATGGAAAAATAAATGGTTGAGTTTGATTAATCATCGCCAACTACTTTAAATCCATAAGTACCCAGATGTCTAAGACTTTTACTGACATCTAGATCTAGATATACAGGAATGTTATTTTCCTTTAATTTTCTACAAAATTCAATATCTTCACCGGTATATTGACCCGAAAAATATCCCAGTTGAAACCAAGGATCATCTACTGTATAAAAAACATTGATATTAATTAGACAAAATCCCAATGCAACCGCATCTACTTTAAGCAGACCTTGATCGTCATTTGAAATTCTAACCCAGCTTTGCCAATCATCTAGTAGATGCCATGCTGTATTAATAAATGGTTCTACTCTTTTACAGTAGCAGGCGGCAACGACATCCAGGTCATGTTCTAATAATTGCAGAATACCAATGGGATTAAATTCAATATCACTATCTATAAACATAACATGAGTTGCGTTCCATTCTTGTGCTGCCAGTACCAATTCATGTCTTTGATTTGCTATCAGAGTACCTGGACTTATAAAAAGTCTTGAACTAACATTATGTCGATTCAGTAGTGAATTCAGTTCCCAAAGACAATAGCAGGTCGCTGTATGTAATTGTTCCCTGGCAGGCATACATATGGCAATCCTATAGTCCACTGTTTGGGCAATACTGTCTATCAGACCCATTAAATCTTTTTAAGATTTATTTTTCTAGGACCAGATTCAGCTGTTGATGCAGGAACATCATCTCTGGGCTGTTGAATCACACCAATTTCTTCTTCTGCGCGAACTGTGGTTTCTTTAATGGTGTTGGCCAGCCTAACACATATCTGTGTTACCTTAATGTACATGTCTTCTGGAAGCTTTACCATTTTACTCATGGTTTCTGCACTAGTTGTACCCAGTGTGATTAATTCTATTGCTGCTTGCTTGCCCAAAGTATTGATCCAATATTCCCGTTCCACACTTTGCCAACTGTCTACTGCATTTCTTAACGTGTTGGGATCCTGACTTTCTAGATATTCATAATGTACTTCCAGTTCACCTAGCATGACATTACGCTCAAAAGTTTTAGTTTCTGACTCTAGGTCACTTTCTAATTTTCGAATTCTGTTGATGATGCCAATTACATATCTAGCATAACCTACACCAGTTGTGCTGTTAAAATTTTCTTGCTCAAATTTACTTACTGTATTAAATGTACAATTATCAAATAGATCTTTAAATTTATATCTTTGATTGTTGTTTTCAACTTCTTCTGCGACAGATTTTTTTCTGGCCATAAAAATACCTCAACTTAGTTGAGGTATTTATAGTGTTTGTTCTAAGTTTAATTAATATGTGTAAGGTGCGTTGCGTCCACCAAAACCAGAACTTAAACTAATTTGAGTTCCGGAAGATTGGCCTCGATAACTTGCAAGAGTACCGCTCAATGCAATATTTTGGCCGGCGCCGGCAGCAGCGTTTGTGAATGATCGTTTTACGCGACCCATAACAATTTCAGAACCTGTTGCTGGTAAAACTGGCATTATAATCTCCTGTGTTTATTTATCCCACTGGGCGAAGTTTCCCTCGCCTAGTATAGGAAATTATAATGTTGGTCTAGCATTACCCAACTGTGCTTCTAGCGTCTTCACTTTAGCACTTAGTTCCTTAACTGCTTCGATTAACAGAGCTGTCAACTTGTCATATTTAACAGTCTTATAGCCTGCAAATGCGCTATCAACAACTAGCTCAGGTGCAACTACTTCAACTTCCTGAGCGATAACACCCATCTGATGCTTGTTGTCTACACCCAATGCTAGGGCTGCCTCATTTGGATCGAATGTAACACCATTCAGTGCTTCGACCTTTTCTAAAGCGTCTGCGATTGGAACGATGTTTGTCTTCAAACGCAAGTCAGAATAGTAAGCTGTGATATCACCTGTAGCTGTAATAGCGCCAGTTGCTGCAATAGCACCGGATGTAATTGTACCAACTGTGATGTTTGGGCTACCTGATAGACCAGATGCTGTAGTTGCAGTTGATGCGTTACCGCTTAGTGTAGCAGTGATTGTACCGGCACTAAAGTTGCCACTTGCATCACGAGCAACTACCTTGCTTGCTGTGTTTGCACTTGTTGCGTCAACTGCCAATGTACCAGTAGAAGTAATTGTACCACCTGTTAGGTAGCTACCTGCGGCTACGCTTGTTACACCAGAGCTTGTTACATAACCTGCGCCGTTAGTCAACTGGTTTGTGTTAGTTGGAATTGTGATAACACCAGTTGTACTGTTGTAAGCACCGGATCCAGCAGTAAAGCTATGAGCAGCACGGGCGCGGGCATCTGTATACCATAGATTTACAGGGCTTGCATCTTCTGCGATGTCGTCTGTAACTAATGTGCGTGTACCACCCAGGCTTACTGCACTGCCGTTGATAGTAATACTGCTATTTGACAAACTTGCGTTTGGAATAGCACTTGTACTAATAGCACCAGTTGTACTGCTGTAGCTGATACCTGTACCAGCACTTAAACTTCCTAATGTGATGAAGTTTGCGCCGTTTGTCAAGTGACTTGTGTTAGTAGGAATTGTGAACACACCAGTTGTACTGTTGTATGCTCCAGAACCTGCTGTGAAACTTACTGCGCCACGAGCACGAGAGTTTGTGAAGTATAGGTTTGTGCTACCTTCAGTGATTTCATCTGTGTTGTCTTTACCAGCTACTGCCGAGTCAACATAAGCCTTTGTAGCAATTGTACCTGTGTCAACTGCAACTGTTGTACCAGAAATGCTAATACCTGTACCAGCAGTGTGAACTGTTACGTCTGCACTACCGTTAAAACTTACACCGTTAATATTGCGGGCAGTTTGTAATGTAGTAGCGGTACTTGCGTTACCAGTTAACGCACCAGTAAAGCCAGTAGATGTAACACTTGTTAAACCAGCTAGTGTTGTGCTTGAAGCACCTAAGCTGATTGCTGTTGTACCAACTGTAACGCTACTGTTAGCCAAGTTAGCATTAGAAATTGCTGCGCTACCACTTAGGTTACTGTTTGTTAACCCGCTAATAGTGTTGCTACCTGCAGCAATAGTTTTGTTTGTCAGTGTTTGTGTGCCAGCTAAAGATGCTAATGTTCCACTCGTTGGTAATGTTACTGAAGTTGAACCACTTGTTATAAATTCCAATGCGTTGTTTGCGCTTAGTTTTAGGCTGTTGCCGTTTGCGCCAATGTTTGTAATAACTACACCGTTACTACTTAAACCGTTTTTGCCCACGAAGGGCGTTTTATTTGCTGCCATTTTAGTTTCCCTTTCCACTAATAAGCTAGGGACTCGAGTCCCTAGCTTAGGCTATATTAAACTTTGTAAGCGATTGCTTTAACTTTAAACTTAGTATTTGCGGCTGCTGGTGTTACCAATAGACGTAAATTACCTGAACTAATGTCAGCATCAAATGTTGCCAATGCTGTTGCGGATGTTGACACTAAGTTTTGTTCACCCAGGTAAACCGCGTTACTTGAGTTGTAAGTTAAAGTTTGTTGCCAAACTTCTTTGTCTGTTGATGTTTCGACAGAAATTACATAGTGAACTGATGTGTAGCTTGCTGTTGCAATGCTATCTAACACTTGATCAGCTGTAGTACTTGAAGCACTTAGATATACAACGTATTCATCAGCAACTGATGTGCTACCAGTCTTAAGAGTTGTTGTACCACCAACTACAGGGCTTGTTAAAGTCTTATTAGTTAGTGTTTGTGTGCCTGTTAATGTAGCAACAGTTGAGTCAATAGCAACTGCTGTACCTGTAACAGTAATGCCTGCACCTGCTGTAACTACAGTAATGTTAGCACTGCCGTCAAAGCTTACGCCTTGGATGTTACGAGCATTTTGTAGTGTAGTAGCTGTACTTGCGTTACCAGTTAACGCACCAGTAAAGCCAGTAGATGTAACACTTGTTAAACCAGCTAGTGTTGTACTTGTTGCACCAAGTGCAATACCAGTTGTACCAATCGTAACTGTTGTATTTGTTAAGCTTGAGTTAGGAATACTTGCTAAACTAAATGCACCAGTTGAGCTGTTATAGCTTATACCTGTACCTGCTGTTGCACTTACTGCACCGCGAGCGCGAGCTGTTGTGTGATATAAGTTAGTAGAACCTTCACCTACTGCATCTGTATCTAAAGTACGTGTGCCGCCTAGTGCAACTGCTGAACCGTTAATTGTGATACTGTTATTTGACAGACTGCTGTTTGGTATGCCACCTAAACTGAATGTACCAGTTGAGCTGTTATAACTAACACCTGTTGCACTACTTGCACTAACCGCTGCTCTTGCACGTGCGTCTGTATAATATAAGTTTGAGCCTTCTGCTAGATCTGTTGTTAGAGCAGGAATTGCCTGATATGTGGCACCATCGTTAGTAAATGTCCACTTGTCTGTGCCTTCGTTCCAGCGAACTTGAACATTGGCTTCATCGCCGCGCTCAACTTCAATACCAGCATTCTGGCTTGGTGCGCCAGTTACATCACTGTTCAGCGTTATGATGTTGTCTGCAACACTAACTGTATTGGATTCAACTGTTGTAGTTGTACCTTGAACTGTAAAGTTGCCTGCAACCACAACACCAGAACTTGTGACTGTAAGAGCTGTGCTGCCGTCTACGGCAACTGTAACTGTACCTGTGCCGCTGTCAACAACTTGAACGCTACTGTTGCCTTGACTGATACTACTTGTGCTGATTGCTGCAACAGAACTATCAACATAGCCTTTTGTAGCAGCATCTGTACTGGCACTTGGAGTTCCAAGACCAATGATCTTGTTGCTGTTCATTTCGATGTTATCACCGAAGTTAACTTTTACACCTGCACTGTCAGTAATATTCTTACCACTGGTAATCTGAAGTGTGCTGCCTACTTGAATAACGCTGCCTGCGTCAGTTGACAACTGAATATTACCTGCGTTAGTTGTTTTGATCTGCAAACTCTGACCGGGGTCAGCACTGAATGTAATTGTACCAGAATTATCTTCCAGAACTTTTTGTCCGTTAACGTATAGAGATCCTGGACCAACATATACGTCCTTCCACATATATGTGGCACTACCCAAGCTGTAGACGTTGTCTGCACTTGGTAAAATGTCACCAGTTACTGTGGCATTACCTGTCAATGTTAAACCAGCAAAACTTGGGCTACCTGCTGAAGTTAGGTTTTGTGCTGTGCTGATTACACCAGTTGAACTGCTATAACTAATGCCTGTTCCGGCACTTACTGCACTACGTGCGCGAGCATTTGTAAAATAAAGATTACCATTTTCACTAACATCGCCTGTGTCGATTGTTACTGTTCCGGTTTCGCCGTTAACACTGGTTACACCACCAATTTGGACAACGCTGGGTGTTCCATTGTCTTTCTTGATGTATAGTAAACCGTCATGGGTGTTAATGGCAATTTCGCCCAGTGCTAGTTGACCGGTGGTAGGTACCTTACCAGGGGTCGCACTGCGCTTTAAAATGATTGTATTGGCCATTTTGAGTATATACTCCCGTCGAATTTCTAGGTCGATCGTTTTCCTATTATTCTAGAAGTATTTATCAATTACTAGATTATATATATTTTTTAATAATTTAATTAGATTAACTAGAAACACTAGTCATTCTACCTCGCAAAGCATTGTTAAATGGATTAAATAGAACTCTATTATTTCCACCCTGTAAACTTCTTTGATTTGTATAGCCTTCCGAACCTGCGACTGTTAAAGTAGACAGTGAGTTAGCAATTAAAAAGTTTAATACTTCAGTTCTGTTTAGTGTGGGCCGTGCCTGCAACAAACAGGCTATAACTCCTGTTACCTGTGGACAGGCCTGACTTGTGCCACTTATTTTATTTAAATAATAATTAGAATTTCTTGGATCAGCAACTGGCGGTGTTACATAACTTTTATTAGCATATGCACCCATGATCATAGTACCGGGAGCATATATATCCACTCGAGGACCAGTTTCACTATATGTTCCTTTTTGTTCCGTGATTGTATTATCTATCGACCCCACAGTAATCATGCCAGTTGCTGCTGTTGGACTCATTCCTCTATGATAATAAGTATTACCACCAACACTATTTCTATAATAATTATCGTAATCTAAACCACCAGATATGTCGCATTTGTGATAGTAATTACCCGATGCACCTGTGAGAATTACTCCTGCATTTGCACAGTTAGTTACACTGGCATCTAAGTAGTTTATCCTGGTAGGATGGGTGTCATTTACCTGTCCATAACTTGTATTACGTGTTGTATTATTGTATTGTGATCCTCTGTACATTGTAAATTGCATACCACTATAACTGGCAACATATCCCCAGCTATTGCTGCAAACTGTTGGTCTTGTATTTCCTGCCGCAATTTTAGCCAGATGAAATGCTCTAACCAAATCGTAGGCTATGTCAGAATTAATGGCCCCCAGTGCGTTTCCAGTTGTAATATTTGTTCCTGAGTAGATTCTAAGTGAGTATATCGCTGCACCACTGGCCCAACCACAAGTATTGCCGGCTGCAATACTGGCACAATTTGTACCATGGCCATCCGCGTCACCCAAATAGCCACCTATGCTAGCAGCACTAGCAGTGCCAGATACTCCCAGGCTACTCCAATCAAAGTCAACGACACGGGTCCCACCTGTGCCGTCTGCATTTACTGCGAATTCAGGGTGATTTGGTTCAACACCTGAATCCATTATGATTACATCTACACCTGTTCCATCCAGATTGTAATTAAAATCCCCAGTAACCGCTGTACTAGAACTAAAAGGATTAGCACTATTGCTGCATCTTAATAAGCCCCAATTTTTCATTGTTGCCGTTGTAAAATTCCCCTTGTCATATAGGCCTGTTTTTACTTCTGGTAACACCTTATAAACACCCTCTTGTAGATCAGCCTGTAGCTCTACGCTTTCTAATCTAGGATCATTTCTTAATTCTTCAGCTTCTGCATCTGTTAAATTGAAATGAGCACAATAATCATTAAATGGTCGATCATTCAGTACTTGTATAGCTCTACTGGGTATATAATTATCGCTTAATCCATCTACAGTTAAGGTATTCCATATTTCGTCCCATATTTTTGGATCTGATACAGTAATAATATATTCTCGCATAATTCTTCCTTTAATATAGCATTATATTAATTTTGAATGGGCGGCAGATTTGTTATCTGTATCTGCCTATCTGGTTCTGCTTCAAAATTTAAAATATAAGGAAATTCAGGCTCATGTTGGTTACTGCCATCCAATGACTCTAATATCACAATTTCTGAATCAGGAAATTGTGTTTTGACTTCTGCAATTTCCTGTTCGTCATTGGTGTAGTCATCGTCCATGAGTTTATGGAATCTGCCATCTACAAAAATTTGTTTTATCATGGTGCTACAAACCTCCAATAAGATGCTATGATGGGTGACGCTAGTGCGTGACGCTGAATTAATCCTATACCAGTGTCAGGTCTTTGATTGGGTCCCTGATTCCAAACAAGAGCTCCAACAGCAACATTATTATTTCCACCATTATAGGCTACACTAAATCCGCCGCCAGCTTGTCCCAGACCATTCAGAGGACTGTTAACTCCAACAGCAGTGAATGCGATCCAGACAGCAGTCTGCCTATAATTATATCTAAATCTGGTACCAGTGCTATAATTAGCACCATTAAATGCATAATATCCGCCATTAGCGGTTGTTGTGCCAGCCAGTGTGCCGTAATTTTGTAATACAGTGTTTCCCACAATTCTCCAGGCCAGAGCATGAGCACCAACTCCGTAACTACTTGCACCCGACCAAGTTACTGTACTACCTGATGGCATGCCATTTGGATAGTTAATAATATAAACAACCATGGCATGGCTTGATCCAAGTCCTGCTGCAAGAACAGGATTAAGATTTAGACCAGAGACGTCTGTTAAGAAACTACTTGCTGCTACATTGTTGACTAAAAAATGTGCGACAGTTTCGCCCGGATATACAGTTTGAAGTGTATTGAATGATAAGCTAGAGCCAGCAGTCGTCTGTACAGCGGAACCCAGTCCACCTATAGACATTTGCGGCATCGGTGATGTTAGGCCTGTGATTACCATGTTAGAAATTTTGTCCTGCAATTAATGCTATCCATGATGTTCCTCCATCATATGTTGTAAAAGATACTACATCTATTTTACCCGCAGTCGTAGTAATCTGTGGTGCTGAACCCAGTGCCCACTTGGTTCCTGTTGGCCAAGCACTGATGCTGCCACCATTGGCAACAATATACATTCTAAATTCAAACTCTACACCACTGGGGACGTTATTTAGAGTCCAACCTGAAATTGCATTGGACAATGTTAGAACAATACAACTTCCGCTGGACAAATCTATTGTGGCTGTTCCGGCAGCAGGTGTCAAATTTTGAACTGTTCTAGAATATCTATTAGACTGAACAGACGTCAATGTGCCAAGACTGGTGATGCTAGGCTGTGCCGCAGTGGTTACTGTGCCAGCTGTTGTTGCTGAAGTGGCTGTTGCAGCATTTCCACTAATACTAATACCCCATGTTCCGCTGGCGTTTGTGCCTGATGTGCTGGGTGCACCTATGGTATTATAACTGACAGTTATTGCAGCACTACCATTAAATGATGATCCTGAATTTGCTCCTGATCCACCATTATTAAATGTAATATTTTGCGCCGTTTCTCCTCCACCAGTGGTGACTGTGATAACACCTGTTGACGCATTATAGGTGGCATTTCCTGATACGCTGATCGCACCTCTTGCTCTAGCCTGAGTAAAATATTGATTTGTGCTGCCTTCACCGATATTATCTGTATTCAGTGTGACTGCGCCTGTTGCTGAATTAACACTGGTTACACCGCCTGCTGCGGCACTGGCATTAACCCAATTTGTTCCATTGTATTGTAATACCTGCCCATTGCTTGCGCTGGTAATTACCACATCTGTTAACCCATCTAGATTAGTCGTCAGTGTTGGTTTATTGGATAGATCGTTATAGCTACCTGTTGTTGCCACTGTGGCTAGTTGACTGCCATTAAATGTGATATTTCCTGTTGCTGTGAAGTTAAGATCGTTCCCACTGCTGATCGCCACTGGGCCAGTTCCGGTAAAATTCAAAGTTGCTACATTGGCTGTTGTTGCATATAGGTTGTTGAATTTTTTACTTGAAGATCCCAAGTTTCTTGAGTTAGTGGTATCTGGGGTTAAAGAATGACTGAATGCTGAAAAATCAGGTTTATCTGTTAACTCATTGTAACTACCACTGAATCCAGGATTAGAATTAAGTGCACCCTGTACTTGGTTAAAATTAATACTACCCCCTGTTGTTGGATGTGATATTGTTTTACCCTGAGGAGTAACAACTAATGCCATTGGATTGGGATTACCTGCTGTGGGTCTACCGATAAGAGCAATAGTGCCATTATCGGGATCAGTTTTCATAACAGCACCGCCCAAGTTAATCGTACTGCCGCTTAGATAAAGATCTCTAAATCTATAAGATGCACTGCCCAAATCATATGTTATATCTACACTTGGAATTAAATGCCCGCCAATCGCAGCAGCATTTATCGTTGGATTTGTCAGTGTTTTATTAGTTAGTGTTTGTGAGCCAGTTAAGGTGGTCACTGTATTATTTATGGAAATAGCACCGTTAGTTATACTGATACCTGTACCTGCACTAAAATGTGCTCTCACATCTGATGCACTGGGGCCGGTATAGGTAAATACACCTGTGCTATTGTCATAGGTCAGATCGCCGTCACCACCATTGTCTGTCACACTTATTGATCCTCGAGCAAGCGTATTAGTAAAATATTGATTTGTACTGCCCTGACTGATATTATCAGTAGTAAGTGTAACTACGCCTGTTTGATTATTAACACTAGTAATAACTCCGCCTCCGTTAGCGATCGTTATTACACCCGTATTGCTGTCATAGCTACCTGCGCCTGTAACACTAATTGCTGCCCTGGCACGTTCATCGCGATAGCTCAACTCAATTATTTGATTTGAGGAATTTTTAGCAAATAACTTGCCATCTGCATAATTAATTGCTAATTCACCAGTATCCAATGCACTGGGCACATTGCCAGGCGTGCCGCTACGTCGTATTAAAATCTTATTGGCCATAAAGAATTCTCCTCTACTATAGTACGATAGTATTATTTATCAATTATAGTACAAGAGTATTTTTATGTAAAAAAAAATAAATTTTCTCCGTGTCAGATCATACGGATAATGGTTTTGGTGGCTGAATCATTTATTCCAGGTACTAGAAATTAATATTATCCAGTTCCTATTACTTTCGTGGAAACTTTGAGGTTGGTGGGGTGAAGTTGTTACTGGAGCTGTCCAAGAAAGTGTTGTTCTGTGCTCCAGTGGCACCTGTATCACCTATAGTAAAAAATTCTAAATTTTAAACCAATGTGTTAACATCAAAAAATAAGAAGAAAGCACTGTTATCTTCTACAGCTTCTACAGGATAAAAATACCAACCAACATTAT
>OGWG01000074.1_pt1 | contig 16610 bp, 20 predicted proteins | sample 1575911 | NCBI WGS metagenome assembly OGWG01 (sample SAMN07581534, study PRJEB24739) | freshwater metagenome
GCGACCAATGAGAAAATCCTAAATAACCATATTCTCGATCTCGGCCGCCACCGATAATATTTACTGGAATATTTTCATGATCTAAATAATTGCGTATCATTTCAAATGGACGATAAATTGCAAATGGTGTAATTGAATATACATACGGAATTTTCCCCTCTAGGGCTAATCCGATGGCCATTCCCATCATAGCCATTTCAGAAGAACCTACATTAAAAAATCTGCCAGTATAATCATTTTGAATGTCATCCCAAAGACCATAACCTAAATCCCCAGTTATTAAATAAATACTGCTATCCATTGACATTTTCATATGGAGTAATTTTGCAAAATCTCGTCTCATATATCTAAAACTTGTTTATAATTTTCTTCTGACATTACATGGTAATGAGCATTTAATCCTTTTAAAAATGGATATTGTTCTACAGTTGTATATCTTAATTCAATTCTAGGCATAAATGCTTTAAGTCTAGATGTCATATAATCCTGATCTACTTCTTTATACGCACACAGTCCATTGATATTAACATATACTTCGATGTTTTTAATATTATGTTCTTCAATAGTTTTTAATGATTCCCAAATACTTCCTTCAGCTGCTTCACCATCACTAATCATTACCCAAACTTTTCTATTTGGATTTGCAACAGCTCGACCTAATGCAATTGTAATACCTAAGCCTAAACTACCGGTTGAACAATAAATTTTATTTTCCTCGTCTAAATGTGGATGTCCCCCATGCTTTTTAAATAACATTTCAGCATCAATACCATGGTATTTTTCTAAACATACATATAACGCTAAAGCACAATGACCAGCCGAAAGTATAAAAATATCATCTTCATCCATTTTAGAAAATATTTCATCTACAATTTCAATACTAGAAAAATAACTACCTAGATGTCCTATTTTATTTTTGTATGCAATTTCAGCTATTCGCTTTTTTAAGTTTACCATATAAATTTATTTTTATAATATTCAACAATATTAACTAATTCATCATCAAATTTTGCTAATGGAATCCAACCTATCATCCTCAACTTAGAATCATCTAAAGCATATCTAACATCTTGTCCCGGTCTAATACACGACAAATCAACATATTTATCCAATTCTTCAATGTTTTTATTGTACAATATACAAATCTTTTTTACAGTTTCCAAATTATTTTGTTCAAATCCCCCACATATGTTATATATTTCATTCTTAACTCCAGATTCTATAATTGTAATTATGGCGTTAGCAGTATCTTGAGCATGTAACCAATTTCGAATAGGTTCGCCATTATTATGTAAAGGTATTTTTTTACCTAATTTTAGGTATTTACATGCTTTAGGAATTAATTTTTCTACATATTGCCCTATACCATAATTATTTGTTGGTCTAACTATAATATAAGGTAGATTATATGTTCTTCCCCAAGCCATAACTAACATATCTGCTGCTGCTTTTGTTGCTGAATATGGATTTGATGGTTTGAGTAAATCCGTTTCGGTATGTGCTCCTTCCTCTATATCGCCATAGACTTCATCGGTGCTAAAATGAAGTAGTATTGGTTTAGATACATTTTCTCCCCTATGATTTTTTATCAGTTCAAGTAAATTATGAACACCATTTATATTAGAGTGTATAAAATCATCGCTATTTGCTATTGAATTACCTACATGGGTTTCAGCTGCGGTATTAATAACATAATCACAATCATATAAAAATTTTAAATCATTAATATCACAATGCACGAATGAAAAATTTGGATATTTTTTAAATTCGCTTAATAAATCTTTATTTGCTGCATACGTTATTTTATCTACACCTTTAACATACCAACCCAATTTTAAACAAGTTCTTGTTATATAAGAACCTATAAAACCTAAACATCCTGTTACATATACTACCTTCATAACTCAAAATTATTTTTTAATAAATATTCATCAACTTTATTTAAAAATACTTTTGGTTTACCTTTTCCATGAGTATGTCCTATAAAGTGAGTTATTTTTGATTTTAGCCCAATCCCCCAACCATTATTTTCATCTTCATGATTTATTTCTCCAAATTTCGGATGAACGCCCCAATTAGGAACAACAAAATATTCATTTTCATCTAAAATACACGGTTCTTTTTTCGAAAAAACAACATTCATTAAACCGAAAAAACTTTGTTGTTGTGTATCAATAATAAATCTTTCATTACCCCAAATTTCATTACCATTTTGGTCAAAAATAGATTTATATTCAAATAAATCCAATAAAAATTTAAATCTATCTTTGGATAAAAAATCATCATATATACTTAAATCAATACCTTGAAATCCAGCATTAAATCCTTTAAACTCAGGATTTCTATTTTTATAAGCTGTTAAAAACCCTTCTCCAAATATATCTATTAATTTATTTATTAATACCTTATCGCAGTTGGTATTCATTGGTTCTGATATTAAAACAGGAATTTTGTTTAATACCAGTTTTACAATGTGGTCAAAATTATCATTTATTAAAATATCATCATCATATATTAAATAATAATCTTTACACAAAACTCTTCTAATATAATGTGGCATGATTATATGATAGATTGGTGGCCATGTGTTGAATTTATTTTCATAATCCAAATCGTATAAATTTTTAACATAATCTACAAAAAATTTTCTATCATATGAATATAGATTTTTAATCTCAGAATTTATTAATTTTTCCCATTTATCATTTATATCATTATATTCATCTTTATTATCCCATAATATATGAAATTCAATTTTAATATCAGAATATAGTGATTGTATTTTGCTTTGTATTTGATGTAGAGCAAAAAAACTTTGTTTATTTTTTGTTCTCATCATGTTTGCTATAATTATTTCTTTCATATGTTAATTTATACGAGTTTTTATCATTAATTTAATTTTATTCATAATCTTTTTTATAAAAATTGATTAATTTTTTTACTATAATTTCTATACCATATTCATTTTCATATAGGTGTAAATTCATTATTAATAAGCCTTTCGGCATTTAATCCATCCATAAAGTAATCTTTGGGAGCTACCATTATCTTATTTGGATTACTGTTTATGTACGCTGCCCACCAGCCAAAACTGGTTGCATGACATAGTATGTTATGGTTACATAGAGAGATTAAACTATAATCTAATAGTACATCTGATGTAGATGCCAATATGTGGTTAGTATTGTCAAAATTATGACTAATCCATTTTAAATCCTCAGTGTCGTCATTATTTCTACTACCTCCGATGAATAGTAAATACTTTACTTTTTTACCTGCAAATACTTTTTTAGCTTCTACTATGTATTGCCCCCACAAAGAATCTGGTGCGAGGTTTATACCTTGACCGAACATTCTATTACCAAACTCTTTGTTGACATCTACATTTACCATATCTCCCCTGCGTATATGTACTGCAACGAGCTCGCTGTCCGGGTATTTTTGTCTATACTTTAATAATATTTTTTTTGCTTTATTATAGATATCCGGTAGTGGAGTTAATTCTTTTATTATCCGATCTTTATAGTTTTCAAAGTACTTTATATTTTGGAAAAAACCTCTAATAGATGTGTTGTCTGGTATGTTGTAAAAATTTTCATCAAAAACATCTATATGCGGTTCTTTATATAGGTACTCTAATGATGAAAAATCTTCAGTATATTCACAAAATAGGTTAAAATTATCTAATAAACATCTCTGCCCATGCCAATATCGAGAAGATAGTAGTGGTAATACACACCTATATTTATTGTGTAGCGAAAGAGATTTTAATGCTGCATACTGAAATAATTGGTTGCCCAACCTTCCTTCTATCCCCAAGTGCATATTTGTTATCATTATTTTATTTTCAATTTAATTAACCAATGCCAGCCTAATTTTGATTCTAGCCATCTAAAAGTTGATTTCGGTAATATTTGGAAAAACCATCTCTTTTTATAAACTTTATTTATATAATGTTTAATTACATATGGGAATATGTGCTCCTTTTTGGCATCAATTATTTTATATCCTTCAAATAAATTATTAAGGTCTTTGCGGTTGTATGTATATGCAATCGGACACCCTAATTGGGCTTCTGCATAATATTGAATTGATCTTTTAGGATTAAATCCAAATCTCCATCCGTTTTTTATCCACGCTTCTAATGTTTTATACGAAATAAAAGAATAAACCATTATTTTAACTTCGGTATCTTTGTGGCAAAACGATTTAATTTTTTCCATTATTAACTTTGGGTTTGGTGAATGATGTATAACACCAAACGAATATATTAAATCAAATTTTTTATCTTTAATATACTCATCAATTTCTTCGGCATTACACAAAATGAATTTAGCTTTTAATCCATATACATCAAATCGTTTTTTACATAAATTTAAAGATTTTTCCGATAACTCAATACAAGTCAAATTAGCGCCAGCTTTTGCAAAATTTATAGAATCAGTGCCAATACCACATCCAATTTCAAGAACATGTTTACCTTTCCATTTGTTAAAATCGGCAAATGTCGGAATATGTGGTTCAACAAAATACTTTCGTAATTCTACCTCATTAAAGTAATCTTTTGTACCGATTGTTTTATTAGAATGCTTTATGTTACATGGTCTATTGTTCCAGTAATTTTTTATTGTTTCTATGTTCATAATTTTTATATTTTTTTATCAAACATATAATCTATCATATTTTTTATTTTTTAAACACAGGCATAGGATTTATTTTATGTTTATTTTGTTTATTTAATTTATTAAAAATATAATAAACTTCTTTTTGTCTGCCAAATAATTTTTGAGGATCTTCTTTAAAATCCATAGCCCATTCTAATTCTTCATATGTAGCTCCTATTTGATCTTCATCAGTTCTACCATCTTCCCATAAACCATCTGTTGGTTTAGCTATTAAGATGTCTTTAATTATTCCTAACTCTTTAGCCATTTGTCTAACTTCTGTTTTGGTTAAATCAGCTATTGGGGAAATATCTACTCCACCATCACCATACTTAGTAAAAAATCCTACACCAAAATCTTCTACTTTATTTCCTGTTCCAACAACCAGTCCTTTATAAGTTCCAGCTATCTGATATAAAGTAACCATTCTTAATCTAGAGCGGGAATTAGCTAAAGCCAATTTGTTTTCTATAGGAAATAATGATTTAAATGTTTCAAAAGTATTAGTTAAATCAAATTCAAAAGATTCTACATTTGGATATTTTTCTTTTAACCATTGAATGTGATTATGAGCTCGTTGTAATTGGTCTTCGGATTGATGAATAGGCATACTAATAACTAATGTTTTTTTGCCGGTTTGGGCACATAATGTAGATGTTAAAGCTGAATCTATACCCCCGCTAATACCAATTATAAAATAATCTAAATTACTAGATTCTAAATAACTTTTAAGCCACTTAGATATTTTAATATTTAAACCCATAATTTTTAATTTGATTTAATACTTCTTTTCTTTGATCTAATATTTTAATTGTATATCCCAATTCTTTTAATCTAACTGCAAATTTTAATTGCTGTGATTCTTCAATAATCGTTGCTTCCTTTTTGTATGTAATAAATGGAATTTCCACAATTTTATTTTTGTTTGGATTATTTTTTACAAATTGTTCTATCTGATATTCCAAATGCTTTTCATTCATTTCATCTGTCGCCTTTGATATTATGACATCTACACCGACTTCCTCACCACATTTTGCCAATGCCCTATTATCACGCGGAAAGCAAGGTCCTCCAAATCCAAAACCAGTTTTAATATACTTTGAACCAATACGAGAATCCGTACCAACTGCCGATAATACCACATTTGGGTCACAATCAAGTCTTTCTGCAATATCTCCAATCATATTTGCGTAACTAATCTTTGTTGTCAGAAAGCAATTAACTGATAATTTAGTAAGCTCTGCTTCGGTTACTGTCATTCTATTTATAATCGGATTTGTTTCGCACATTTGTTTGTAAATTGCTTCTATAAGGTCTCCAGCATATTTATCTGCTTCACCTATCAATACATTATCAGGATTTATCTGGTCTTTAATAATTGTACCCTGTGCTATAAATTCGGGATTGTAAGAAACATAATAATTGTATTCTTTTAATTTTTCTTGTAAAGTTTGGCAGTAGCCGGGAAAAGTTGTACAGTTGATTATTAAATCTTTTCTATTAGATTGTTTACCCAAAGCAATTAACTGATTTGCTATAGATTCTATTTGTGAATGATCGTATTTACAATCTTCAGTTGATGGTGTACGAACAACTACAAATATAATATCGTTTTTTAACGCATTTTTTAGTTCTGTACTAAATTTTATATTTTTAGAATCTTTAAGATATTCATTTACAAAAGGCTCTGTTGTTGTAAATGTTTTTTCGTTTAGAGAATCAATATAATGTTGTGATATATCTATCCCCATTATATTAAATCTTTTTCTTTCTAAATTGAGAGCTAAACATAACCCTAGCTTACCTACTCCCAAAACTGATATATCATTAATCATTACTTACCTGTTTATTAATCCAACAAAATGTATCTAAAATCCCATCATATAATGATTTTGTGGGTTTCCAGTTCATCTTTTCTTTATATAATTTGTTATCTGAATTTCTACCTCTCACTCCTATGGGACATTTAAAACCATATTTTTGTTTAAATTCATCACCATCAATATTTTTAATAGTAATATTTTTACCCGAAGCATCAATTGCAATTTGTGCAAGTTGATTTATAGTAACCATTTCTTCCGAACCTATATTTACTGGTCCAAAAAATGTCTCTTGTCTCATAAAACGAAGAATCATCTCAACGCATTCATCAATATAAAGAAATGAGCGTGTTTGTTGCCCATCACCCCATACTTCAATTTCGCCACCATCAGGTGTTTCTGCGGCTTTTCTGCACATAGCGGCTGGTGCTTTTTCTTTACCCCCATTCCAAGTTCCCATAGGGCCAAATATATTATGAAAACGGGCTACTCTGACATTTAAATTATAATTACGATTAAATGCCAAAAATAATCTTTCACTAAATAATTTTTCCCACCCATATTCTGAGTCTGGGTTTGCAGGGTATGCGGATGATTCTTCACAATTGGGGTTATTAGTATCTAATTGGTTATGCTCAGGATACATACAAGCTGAAGAGCTGTAGAATATTTTTTTTATTGATTTTTTAGTAGCTTCATATGATACATTTAAATTAATTAAAGCTGAATTATGCATTACATTTGCGTCATTGTTACCTGTAAAAATATAACCCGCTCCTCCCATATCGGCTGCAAGTTGGTATACTTCATCAAATGAATTTATATTATCAGATTCGGAAGTTTGATTAGGGGAAAACATCACTTTACTAACTAACATTGAATCTCTTAAATCGCCACAAATGTATTCATCACAAATATCATCATGATTCCAATACTCATGTTTTTCTTTAATATCAACAATACGGATCCAAAATCCTTCTTGTTTTAAGCGTTTTGCAAGGTGACCTCCAATAAATCCACCTCCTCCAAGTACTAAAGCTGTTTTTTGTTTCATATTATCTTATTTGAAGTATTGTTTGTATAGGTTGTAGCAATTTATTGTTTGTTGTGGAAGGCTATATGTTTGTTTAGTTAGTGGTAGTGTGTTTCGGTATCCTATTATTTCATTCTCTAAATTTCTAACTAAGTCTTGTTTGTTTCTATCTTGATAAACGCTAGGTCTATTGTACACCATTGAGTTAGGAAATAAATCATGCATCATATAGCTAATCCAAATATCATCCATTCTACCAACAAAAGGTAGTACCATATAGTGTGGTATGACTGTTCGTGCTAAAAAAGTATTCTGGCTATTGAAGGGGCTAGGTTGGTTCATACTACCATAAGGTTTGTGATTATCGTACTTGACGATAGGCTTTTTGGTTAGCCGACACATTGCGTCTATATCCGGATCACCATCCCACAAGTCAGCTTGGATTAACACTTTTCTCTTAGTCTTTCCCTTATACTCGACATTGTTCTTTGTCCGTAGTAACTCAATAGGATAACCTCTATGCCAAAGATCATTACGATTAGTAACGCTCAATGGATCAAAGTAACCATTCTCAGCCTCCCAAATGTCCACTTCAATCTCTGAACCCACATACAAATCAGTGCCCCAGTCGTCATATGGAATGTTATCATCATCGACAGTAGCTACTATATCAGCCCCCATCTCATGAGCATATATAAATCCCATATTTCTTCGTTGTATAGTATTCCATCCTAAAGAGTCACTTAACTCTTTGTATCTACGCTCTTGTTCATCTGGATGTAGGTATATACAATTAAGCTTCTCATACGCATTGTGTGGTGTTTTTTTATCACCAACCACGATTAGTGTCCAGTTTGGATTCGCAGCAAACTTTTTAGTTGCAGTCGTTGGTTCGTTAATTGTAGTTGTTACTATGAATTTATTCATTGTACATTTTTTGTTTATTTATAATTCTTCTCATCTGGTCATCTATATCATAAGATAAAACTTTCTTATATGCGCTGTTAATAAGTGGTATATAATCATTGTAGTTGGCAAGTATATGTTCTATCTTTTCCGAAAGATCTACATTATTGTAGTAATATACAAAATCTTCATCAGGCTTAAACCACTCTTCAATAACATTCCAGTAATCATACTTAACTAAATTAAGTGATTTACAAAAAGCCGCTTCCATAACTCTAGACTTGAATTGTGGAACAGTACCCGTATCTAAGTATAGAAAAGCTCGATTGTCCTTATAATTCGGATAGTGGTGTTTGCAGTATTCTATTTGTTGTTTGGTTAGGTATAGTTGGTTTGATGCTAGTGATATCTTTGATCGAGATATCAAATCCATTTTTTGATGTGTAGTTAGCCCTCTGTGTGTGATAGCTTGATTAGGTCCTATGCTACAAATAGCATACTTATGCTTTTGCATTGAAGATAACATAGTCATGTGATCTTCACTATTGAACTGTCCTTGATACATAACATCATACTCTTTGTTATTAAAGTCAGATACAAACTCTATAAACTTCTCTACTCTTATTGTATAAGGTACAGCAATTTGTTTTGTTATGTCGCCGTATTTATTATTTATGTATTCAGCAGTATAAGGGCATAGAGTGTACACCTCATCAAAGTAGAGTTGCGATGTAACAGCATCTTCTCTACAATAAAATGAACAAGGTGTTTCCCAGTTGTAGTATATCTTTCTACTATAAGATTTATACTGTCTCTTTAGCTCTTCGTTTATACTACAATTATATCCATAGAAAAAGATTTCTTGAGTAGAGTCATCGTTGAATCTATACAAGTCGTAGTATGAGTGTGGTACATCTTGATAGTCATCTTGTGTATTGTATATAATCTTCATATTGTTTGATTAGATATTAGGTAGTTTAGATAACATGGTGATTAGGTATGGGTTAAAATATTTGTTATTAACAAAGACAAAATCAACACCATTATCTTGATGTAGTTTGAAATCATTTTGTATCATAAATTGATAGAAATCGTATTTTGAGCATGCATTTGTGTATTGTCCTTTTACATTATACTCTGATTTAATCACTTCTGTTAGTTTGAGATACTTACCAAGACTACGAACAACATCATAATCCTTTCCTTGTGTATCTGTTTTGATAAATTTTATCGTTTTATCTTTTGGAAAATTTATATAATCTAAAACATATTCTAAAGAACATACCTCAACAGCAACAACATCCTCCACATCTAAGCCAAGATTTACAGTTGGCATTAATAAACTAGAACAGCCTCTGTTTCTCGAATCGGTACAATAAAAACTAGCTGATTGTATCTCTGAAACATTATCCACTGCTACTTGTAGAATGTATGCTGAATCGACATTGTATTTAGCTACGATTTTATTGTGCTTCATTATTGATTGGTCTATAGCTCGTATGTTAGCTATACCCGACATACTAACATGTTTGTATTCAGGAGTCGTCTCATTTCCAATGTTGAGATTTTGTATATTTAGTGGATTGGGTTCAATAATCAACACAAAACAATTTGGTTCTTCCAATAACCATGTAGCTGCATGTGGTGCTATTGACGCCGCACCCACATCAATCTTAAAGTTATTAAAGTTGATTGATAATTTATTTAAGTCACTTAACTGCGACGTTAGATTGCTATTCATATATTTTTTTGTAATTTTTAAAAAGAGTAAACTCTGTCAAATCTCTATATCCGTTATTCTCTCCTTGGTCAGGGTTATTTATCTCCATATTTTGCATTAAAGCTAAACCGTGTGCTGCTTCTTGAGGAGTCATATACATATTCCATCCGTTAAAATCTATATCATCTTCATGGTACATTTTTTCATGTCTACCTTCATATCTTGCTGTTTTAAACCACTCCACCGCTTCAACACTGTCTGTAAGTATCATACCTCCTTTTCCTATCTTTAGTATTTTTTTAATATGAAAAGATAGAGTCATAAAAGATCCTGGTATGTACATACCTTGTCTGAATCTCTTTGCTGCATCGTAGATAGGATAGGGCTTTAATTGATAAATACCTACCCAGTCATTTGCTTTTGTATCAAACACAGGAGTACCTCCCGCATGAATAATTGATTGTGGTACACTTAAATAGGTCTTACTTGGTATAATAACTTCTTTTACCTGAAGGTATTTACATACCAACATTAATGCACTTGTACAGCTATCTACTGATACTCCATAAGGAGCTCCTGTGTAGTGAGCTACTTCTTCTTCAAACATTCTTACAACTTTAAATGGATTGTGTAAACATTTATAACTATTCATCTTCTTTTATTATTTCAATACATAATATGTTTTTATCGTTTACCATAACAAGTCTTCCGTCTTTTGTTTCAAACTTTGTAAACTGACCTTGCTTAATTGATTCCGTATCTACGTTATTGAATGTTCGTTTTTCCCCACCAACAAAATGAAGTATTTGGGAAACATACCTTCCTTTTTTATTTATTGAACTTTTTAGATTTGTCATTTTTTTCTATAATATGTAAAGTTTTCATCCTTTTTAAACTCTTCAAATCCAACCGATAAGAATAGTTTATCACTAATACTATTACCCAACTTTACTTTAGCGTAAGCCGTTGGCCATATTTTCATACAACCATCAATCATAAACTTACCCAAACCTCTACCTTGAAAGTTTGGATGGGTACAAACTCTGATATCATCATCAATCACACCAACAAACCCAGCTGCTTCACCATCAATCAAAGCGATACGATAGCAATCAGAATATTTTTTCATATAAGATTGTTGTTGTTCCGAAGTTATGATTACATTTTCAACAAAACCATCTACAACTCTTTCATCGGTTCTAAGCAATCTTACAAACTCCCAATATTGTGGAGTACATTCTACTAATTCCATACACAAATTTTTTGAATATCTTGGTTTTGTTGGTAGTTCCAAAATGCTTGTAGATATCCTCTATGAGTTGGCATATCCATCATTGGTGTTAAACAAGTTCCAATATCAATGTAAGTGTTATCGGGAAACTCCTTAAATAATTCATAAACTGCTAAATTGGTGAAAGTTGAAGCTGAGAATAAGAATATGTGATTTTGGATGTTATTATCCTTAATCCATTTTCTAATTTCATCAATTTTATCATAATCGTTTACAAATGCATTATAACCAACTCTAAAATCTTTTACTATAAAAGGTAATTTATCAATACTTGCATCTTTATGCCCAACAAATACACAATATTTACTATAAAGAATAGGAAGCGTATGTGTAACAAAAAGAGGATAATTACCATTAACCCAAAGATTTGCCCATGTCAAACTCTCATCATCTCCACCATGCAAATCAAGTTGGAATTTAAATGCCGAATCACCAACGCAACATTTACAACTAATACCTTTATAGTAATTTGGTTGACAGTGTTTATATGCTTCAATCAATTTTTCTCTAAATTGACTATGAGTTTCTGGATTAAAATGTTTAAAATCCTGTGATTGGTAAAATCCTTTATTGATATCATTTCCAATCTGAATTATATTATTATCCAACTTTAATATTTTGTTTTCAAGAATAAATAATTCCCCATCGGAATAACGAGCAAAACCAAAGTGTTCATCATTACGAATCATTTCAGTAAATTTAACAAAATGTTGTCTAAAGTGTTTCTGCATCTAATATCTTTTTAATTTTTTCGGCTGCTCTACCATCACCATAAGGACACGGTTTACAAATATACGAATTATTTTCTAAATAACCAAATAATTTAGTAAGTTTTTGCGGTTCTTCGCATATATAAAGATGACCTGTTTTTATACCTTCCGGTCTTTCAGTTGTTTTTCTACAAACAATAACCTTCTTATTAAAGAATGAACCCTCTTCTTGCAACCCACCACTATCGGTAATAACCAACTTACAATCTTTCAGAACGTTTATTGTTTCATCATGTATCATTGGGTCTATTACATTCACATTTGTTAGTAAACTCCTATGTTTCTGAACATTTGGGTTGGGGTGAATTGGTAATACAAATTTGTATTGTGGATAGTCAATTGCTAACTGATTAATAACATTAAACCACTCATCCATCCAATGATGATTTTCTCTGCGGTGCATTGTAACTAATATAGTATCACCATAACTACCTCTATCATATTTCGTAAGGTTATCCAATACAGTATTTCCAACTATATGAACAATACCTTTTACTCTTTCAGCTATTAAATTATCAGCGGAAAGTTGTGTTGGTGCAAAATTGATATCTGCCAAACGCGATATCATTTGTCTGTAACCTTCCTCAGGATAAGGATTTTCTAAATCGTAACTACGCAATCCCGATTCTAAATAGTAAACCTTTATTCCTCTATGAAACGCTGCTAATGCACATGCAAATGCAGATGCAGTGTCTCCCTGTACTAATACTCCTTTAAAATTTTCATTGGGAAATTGTAAAATACAATCTGATATAATTGAATCTAATCGGTTATTAGATTTATTTATATTAATTTGATAATCAACTTTTACATCTTTTAATAAATCAGTATGTTGACCTGTAAATAAAAGTTTATACTCATTTTTATTTATAATTTTAATTAATGGTTTAATTTTTAACCATTCAGGTCTTGTTCCAAAACAGAATAATATTACATTATTTTTCATTTACCAATCTCCAACCTTTTAATCTTTGTTCTCTAAAATACTGATTCATCAACTCTTTAAAAGGAACTCCTTCAATACTTTTTTGATTACTTTCCCATAATGAGTTAGCATCACCACCATAAGTCCCACCTTTAATACTCCCCCACAACTCCATATTAGAACGTGGGTGTGGTGGTACAAATGTTTTTATTCCAGCATATTTTTGTAACATATAACTAAAATGCATATCTTCACCACAAGTGTTATACTTTGGGTCTGGTATTTCTCTCCACATATACGATAACCATTCTTTTTTAAAGAACCAGCTATGCCCAACCAAATCAACTTGAACAGTTTTTTCATTATTGCCTGTTTCTGGCCAACCAAAACGAATATAATGCTCATAATAAGAAGAATGTTCTGGTAATAATGGGTTTAAATAAAGTAAACCAACAGTTCCTAATAAACCCTCATGTGTTTTCATTGTTTCCATGCAATTTTCTAACCATCTACTACCTGGTATTGTATCGTCATCAAAAATACACACATAATGATTTCTAGCCATAAATGCAAAAGCAAATCTAGCCCACACACCAAAATTATAATTAGAATATGCCACAGGTATTTTAGTACCAATTTCATAATTTATTTCAATATCATCATCTGGAGAATTATACCAAACAAGAATTTCGGATGGTTTAATTGTTTGTTTCTCCAATGCTTCTAATTGTTCATTGAGGTTATTACCTCGTTTATATCCATTTAATATTACTGTTATTCCCATAAATAGTTGAATTTATTTTTCCATATATCAATATTATAATACTTTTTATAATTTTCTTTTGCTGTATTTGAACATAATATACGAAATTTTTCATCATTTACCAAATTTTTTGCTAATTTTTTTGCACTTTCTATATCATGTATATCAACCGATAATTCGGGATGGCAAATTCTTTGAGTGTCCACGTTTTTATTTCCTATACATGGTATCCCAAAATAAGCACAATTCAAACTAAATGTTCCTGCTGCAATTGTAGGCATTAAATGTACAGCATATTTAAATGAACTTAATTGTTTCATCCAATCTGTCCAAAATACTCTTGGTAAATGATTAAATAGTTGTTCTTCTCCCTCACGCATCGCATGGGATGTTTGTCCCCAAATTGGTAAATCAAACTCTCTAGCAACCATATAACTTTCAAACCCACCATACCATCTTGCAAAATTACCACCTATAATCACCTTATCTTCGGTTATTGGTTTAATATCTTTAATGGTTTCCTCAATCATTAAGGTAGGAATTACATTTATATTCTTGTTTGGAAATAACCCCCTATAGTATTTAGTATCTTCAACATTATGCGCAAATATACCATCAAATTCTGATAGCATATTATAAAAATTAATTTGGTCGCCCAATTCATAATCATTAAACCACCAATGAGGTCCTTCTTGAATATAATAAACTTTTTTGTTTTTTTGTTTTAATTCCCCAATAAAATTAGATTCTAACAATTTGGAAACAGGATTTTCCCCATTTACTATTTTACTACCAGCTGCGTTTAAAAACACCATTCCTTTTGGGAATATAACAAAAACAACATCATAATCAATCACATCATATATATTGTGTATGTTATAATGGTCTGCATCCAACGCACACATCCATGCGAATTCGGTTCGCATATTAGGATGATTGGGTGGAACTTTACCAATGAACCCCATTTCGGTTAGGAAAGCTATTTTCATTTACTAAAAAATTCTTTAATTTTATCACAAACATAATCCACATCTTCAATTGTCATTCCGTGGTGTGCCCCTAATAGGAAACCATTCTTCATAATAGTATCGGAATTTTGGAATGGTTGTAAGTATTCTCTATAAATTGGGTGTCGGGTTACATTCCCAGCAAATGTTACCCTTGTTTGAATATTATTATCCTCTAAAAAATGTAATAACTCATATCTTTTTTCAGTTTGAAGTGGAATTGCTAACCAATTAGGTTTAATACTATCATCGGGCAATAATATTTCTTCTACATCTTTTAAATTTTCTAAATATCTTTCAATATTATTCCTTCTAATTTTTTCAAACTCACCAAATCGTTCTAACTGAACTAAACCAAATGCGGCATTCATTTCTGATGACTTCATATTGTACCCTAAAACACCATATAAAAACTTATAATCATATGGTATCCCATCAACACTATGATTAAATCTATCCGACATTGCTTCCGAATTATCTCCTATTCTCCCCCAATCTCTAAATTGTAAACAGGTATTACAATATTGTTCATTATTAAACATTACCATTCCACCTGAACCACCTGCGGTAATTACATGGGATGCATAGAAGCTTGTAGTGGCAATATCGGTTTCAGGTGTGTAGGTAACAGTATCGGCTGAATCTTCAATTAGTATAATATCTTCTCTACCCATTTTAATTAGACCCTCTTTGATTTTTTTCCAATCAGGCTTATTTCCAATTAAATTAGGTAGCATAAGAACCTTAACGTCATCGGTAACAACGCTTAATACTTCATCTACATTAGCAACATATGTGTTTAAATCAACATCCACAAATATAGGAACTAATCCTAATTGAATAATAGGGGCTAATGTAGTAGAAAATGTACAAGCGGGTGTAATTACTTTAGTTCCTTTTGGTAATAGTAAACTTGCTAACGCAAGTAAACACGCCGAAGAGCCTGAATTTACAAATACTCCGTATTTTTTACCGAAGTATTTTGCAATTTTTTCTTCAAATTCAATTGATTTGGGCCCGAAACCGGCCAACCAACCTGATCGTAAGCAATCAACAACTGCTTGAATTTCTTGTTCCCCATAAGATTCAAATTTATTAGGGGCGTACCATACTTTTTTATTCATAGTGTATTATAATAATTATTTTGTCTTTCTTGTCTTTCAATTGTTTTGGGGTGAATTAAATAACACCCTTCAAATTGTCCCTCCAAAGGTATTGCTGCATATGTAGTAAAACCATCTAATTTTTCATGAACCTTATTTATCCATTTAATAGTTGGTATGTTTTTATATATTCTCCATTGGTAATCCGGCCAGTTTACCCATCCTTTAGTATTTAAATTCCACCGCCACCGATGAATATGCTCTTCTGTCAGGCCTTCAACCGTGTTTACTCTTGGAACTAAATAGACTTCATTATTTGGATTACTTTCTAACAATTCTGGTAGAATTTCAATTAAGGTTTCCGATGGTAATTCATCTGCATCGATTTGGAAAATATAATCCCCAGTACATAAAGCGGTAAAATGGTTTTTATGGTCAGCAAAATCATCGTTAAAATCTCGCTCATACCACCCATACCAACCCAATAGTGAGTAACTATTAAGTATTTCTCTGACTTTGGATGTCCCATTTTTACTATCAAAAAGAATTACGATTTCATCTTCTTTTCTCTTTTTTTCAAGTAAAAAACCAAGTAGTTTTTGAATTTC
>OGWG01000076.1_pt1 | contig 16165 bp, 21 predicted proteins | sample 1575911 | NCBI WGS metagenome assembly OGWG01 (sample SAMN07581534, study PRJEB24739) | freshwater metagenome
GTATGGAGTGTGCAAAAGTAATAAAAGAACATAAAGGTAATGTAGTTGGATTTGCATGCATTGTAGATCGATCAAATAATCAAAGTTCGATTAACTCAAAAATTGTTTCACAAATTACTTTTAATATTCCAACTTATCATGAGGATGAAATCTGTGGGCCGTTCACGCTTGAACTGCTCGATTACTTTGGGAATATTGACACCATTCCCTTCTCCCTGGATGACGCTCTATGGGAGAGTGACACCACCTGTATCTTTATCTCAACGGCTCAGATACAGGCGCTCACAAATGTCACCTGCTCGGAAGGCGCTGGCGGGAATGTAGTAGACGGTCAGGGCTTCGTTCAGGCTCTAACCAGTGTAGTGTCTAACGCTACAGTCACAAGAACCTCTAGCGGTGCAGTACAGGCTCAGACTTCGGTGACGGCAGGCGGCAGAATTATTCTGAGTGCTACCGCATCGATCTCTGCACAGACCTCTGTAACTGCGGCAGGAAGCAGAACTCGGACTTCTGGAGGATCAATACTTGCCGACACTTCAGTGGTTGCGTCTGCTACTCGTACACGCAGGTCTGGCGGTGCTGTTAGCGCTGACACATCTGTTGTTGCAAATGGCAGTCGTGTTCAGTTTGGACTAGCGACGATCCTAGCGGACACTTCTGTTACCGCTAGTGCAGTTAAGGTTAAGTTTGGTACTGGTGCAGTACTAGCAGACACAAGCGTAACTGGGTCTGGTTTACGCATTAGGACTGGCACTGGTGGGGTCGCTGCTAACTCTGATGTCTTTGCTGGTGCGAACCTTACGAGAGGTGGTCTGGCCTCGATACAGGCTGAGACAGATGTTAATGCAAGTGCATTCCTCGTCATCCTTGGCAATGCAACTATTGAGGCTGAGACAAGCCTTACGGCAGAGGCTAGGGTTGGTGCTGGTGGCTTCTTTGTGTACGGAGAGGCTCAAATAACTGCTGCTACAAATGTGGCATGCAATGGTTACAAATTTGGTGAGGAGTGGTCAGATACGACTCCTCAAGACAATACATGGACTCCAGTTGCTCCAGGCGGGAACACTTGGACACCTGTAAATAATGAGAGTACGACATGGCAGAAAGCCGCCTAACTTTTACTGAGTGGTTGCCTGACCAGCCTGGTTCTGTGGGTGCGCTTACAAAGGCTGAGAATGTATATCCTCGTGCCATCGGCTACGGGCCATTCCCAGAGGAAGTGGACTACTCTCAGGCGGCTAGTCAGAATTTAGTGAGCGTGGTTGCGGCAAAGAACAACACCGGAACTACCAAAATCTTTGCGGCAAGTCCGACGATTCTCTACCTGCTCGATTCGGCAGACTTGAGCTTGGACAATATTTCTGGTGCGACTTACGACCAAGCAGAGCGTTGGTACTTCACCCAGTTTGGTAATACCCTAATCGCTGCTGGTTCACCGAACACCCTTCAGGCTTATGACCTGACCACGAACGGGAACTTTGCAGTTTTGAGTTCTGGCGCTCCAAAGGCTAAGTATGTGACGGTCGTGCGGGACTTTGTAGTAACAGGAAACCAGCCAACAAACTCTACTCGCATTCAATGGTCAGGGATTAACGATCCTACGACATGGACAAGTTCTGCTCTTACACAGTCCGACTTCCAAGACCTGCCTGACGGTGGTGAGGTTCGTGGGGTTACGGGTGGTGAGTTCGGACTCGTTCTATGTGAGCGATCCATCTATCGGATGTCTTATGTCGGGACACCCCTTGTGTTCCAGTTTGACAACATCTCTCGGAACCTTGGGTGCTATGAGGGCAACTCTGTCGTCCAATGGCAGGGAATTACCTACTTCCTAGCTGATGACGGATTTTATGCCTGTGACGGACAGAATGTAGTTCCGATTGGTGCTGAGAAGGTCAACCGATACTTCTACACTCGTCTGCTAGAGGCAACGATTCAGAACATGAGTGCCGCAGTAGACCCAGTGCGTAATCTAATCGTATGGGGTTATCCGGTACTTGATAACACTTACGAGCTTTTGGTGTACCACATCGTTACTAAACGCTGGTCTGTGGTCGAATCTTCTGTGTCGAGGATTGCAAGTAGCTCAACACCTGCGGTATCGCTTGAGGGATTAGATGCGTATTCAAACTCAATTGACGCATTAGAGACGAGTTTGGACTCTAGGATTTGGCTGGGTGGTAAATTGAGTCTTGCAGGGGTCTCTGGGGCTAAGATTATTACCTTTTCTGGTGCGAACAAGACTGCAACCATTGAAACTCCAGATGTCGGTGAGGGAAAGCAGACGATGGTGACGCTTGTTAAGCCTTATGTAGACGGTGGTAGTGCTTCTGTGGCGGTAGCAAGTCGTCAGACGCTGGCAACTGACCCTAGTTTTGGCAATTTAACTGCGGCAAGTGCTGAAAACAGGGTTGCACTCAGAAGCGTAGGCAAGTACCATAGATTTCGGGTATCTCCCTCTGGAAATTGGGAGACTGCCATTGCGATTGATGTAGATACTCAGCCTGCGGGGATGCGATAATGTTTCGCAGGCTTCCTCCGATTGGTGGCGATCCTCGAAATGTCGCAGAGATCGTCAACAACATTATGGATGGCAAGACCAACAACACAGGGACTATCACCCTGGCGACTGGTAACGCCACCTCTACCACCCTTTATGACGCTCGTATCTCACCGGACACAAAGATTGTCTTGGTTCCGTTTTCAAGTGCGGCTTTTAACGATACTGCTCCTTATGGTGAGTTTCAGGATTTATCATATACAACACTGAGTGGGAACATCAATTCGTCAGTAACAACACTGCCAGTAGCAAGCACTACTGGTTTTAGGTCTGCTGGTGCAATAAAAATTAACAACGAGATCATCAGTTATACAGGTAAAACATCCACATCATTTACTGGATGCACCCGTGGCGATTTTGGAACTTCAAACGCTTCGCACAATTCTGGAGACTATGTTCATGGCTCACAGGCTCAGGCATCTGGAGCCAGCGCAGCAGTAAAGTTGAACACAGTTGGTTTTACCAATGGTGTCTCTCTGGTAGATGGCTCAAAGATTACTGTTGCGAACCCTGGTATTTACAACTTTGCTTGGTCTGCACAAGTCAACAACAATTCTTCTGGCGTTAAAAACATTTATGCCTGGATAAAGAAGAATGGAACATCTGTTGACGGTACAAATGGATTAGTATCTATTCATGGAAGTGCTGGTGGTATTGATGGTCATACGATCATTGCTTGGAATTATTTTGTAAATTTACAAGCGAACGATTACATTGAGTTTTGGTGGTCTCCGACTGACCAGAAGCTCACAATCGACAGTTATGAGCCAGTAGCACCAGCACCAGCGACGGCAGCAGTAATTATCACTGTGAATCACATTGCGCCACAGGCTTACTCAAACATTTATGTATCTGCCCAACAGAACGGGCAGGCAACGATTAGTCATTACGCTAACTCTACCGCAAACAAGACTTACGCTTATATATTGATAGGATAGAAACATGGCTGAAATTGCAACCCTACCTCGTGGAGAGGGCGAGACCAAAGTTGACCCAATTATTGGGCCTTACTTAGCCGAAGCTCTTGGTCGTGCAAGACAGATTTTCCTGCAAGGGCCGCAGCCTACTCTTTACCCAGGGCAGATGTATGTCTCTCCTAGTGAGCAGACCCTTTCTGCACTCAAACAACAAGAAGATATTGCTCGTGCCGCATCACCTGCTTTGCAGGCCGCACAACAGGCTTACGGGACTTCTCTTGGTGGGCTACAACAAACTGCGCTCGGTGGTTTTCTGTCTGGCTCTCCTTACCAGCAGCAGATGATTCAAGCGGCAACTCGTCCTCTAACGCAACAATTCACCGAAACGGTTATTCCTGGCATCTCCTCACAGTTCTCTCGTGCAGGGCGATACGGATCAGGAGCAATGGAGAGGGCGCTAGGAACTGCATCTGAGTCGTTTGGTCGTGCGCTCGGTGATGTGACTGCAAACATTGTCGGACAAGACTACGCTCGTGAGAGAGGCTTTCAGCAGCAGGCGCTAGGTGCGCTGGGAACGGCTGCTCAGTTGGCTCCTCAATTTTACGCACAACAGTTCTTGCCATCTCAGACGCTTGCACAAGTTGGCGCACAGAGAGAAGCGATTGCAGGCCAACCTCTGCAAGAGGCAATACAGCGCTATCAGTATCAGCAACAACTTCCATATGCTCAATTGAGTGGATACCTGTCCTCGATTTATGGAAGCCCATTGGGAAGCCTTGGGCAGCAACCTCAACAACAGGGGAACTCGTTCTTGCAGAACTTGGGCGCTGGTCTAAACATTTTAGGAACCGCACAGAAATTGTTTCCTTCGACGACTTCTCAAGTAACTAACTTTCTTGGTGGGTTGCTAGGATAATGTTTGATCCTTCATTATTCTCTTTTGGGAACGGGTTGTTCTATAACCCTATGACCGATTCTGTTGTGGTTGCGAATACCGCACCTGTCAACACCGCAAAGGTCAAGGGTCGTGAATATGATGTCGATGTTGCGAATAATCTCAAAAATGAGATTGCAAACCAGACAAATATTCTGGGTGTCAATCACCAAGCATCGTTCTCAAAGGATCAAGACAAGATCATCACGGACATGGCTAATCAGTTGGCTTCTTATGGAGTCACGAGCCTAGCCGACCTTAAAGAGAATAAGTACACAGTAGAGGAGCCTGACCCTTCTTATCACGATGACAGTGCAGCACCAATGGTCACTGTAGAAAAGAAAGAGGTCATCAACTCAAAGACCGGAGAGGTTATTCCTCTTAATGAGCTTAACAATTCTGCTGGCAAGGGCTTTACTTGGTACAACATTGACTTTGTAGATGGTCAAGCAGTCCCTTATGCATGGAAAGAAGCTACCGGTGCTGGTGCGCTGGGCGATCAAATCCAAAGCATTGTCTCAATCCCGCCAATTGCTGCTGCGCTGACTGCTGGTCTTGCCCCTACTATTGGTAAAGAGCTTGCATCTGCCGTAGTTCAAACTGCTGCAACTGGTGACATAGGAGCCGGATTAAAGGCTGGGGCGACATCGTTTTTAGGTGGTGAAGTCAAAGATGTTGCAAAAGATTTTGGACTGGACAACATATTTGATTTTTCTGAGGAGACTGTAAAACCAACAACCCCAGATGTTGTAACTGGGACTGACGCAGAAGCTCAAATTGGTGGGTTTTATGGAAACAGTCAGACTGCAGAGTTTGACCCTCGTCTTGGTGGAACTTATGTAACCATCAATGGAAAAGATGTATTTATTCCATTTAATCCTACGGATACTGTAGCTGCTCCTATAGAGACTGTTACGACTGTTGGGCAGCAAGTTCCATCTTTGTTGGACACTATTCCAACGGTATTGGTGACTGGCAAAAAAGATCAGCCTGTGGATTTGCTAGGAACCGTTCAGGTTCTTAATACTCCAGAGATTCCAACAGTCGAGGTGATTGGCAAGCGTCCTGACGAACCTGAGATGCCCACTGTTGAGATAATTGGCACAAGACCAGAAATTCCTACGGTAGATGTGATCGGCACAAAGCCAGAGATTCCTACTATTGAGGTTATTGGAACTAAGCCTAAAGAACCTGAAATGCCGACTGTGACTATCATCGGCACAAAACCTGAAGAACCTGAGATGCCAACCGTAACGATAACGGCACCCAAGCCTCCAGTTGAGGTTATTCCTGTAATGCCACCTCCACCAATTACTGAAACACCGATAGCACCAACTAGTACGATTGATATTCCATCAATAAACATTCCTACTGTTCCAGTATCGGCAGCGGAGCAGCAGGCGTTGAAAGATTATCTAGGTGTGGACTACTCGCAACTCTTAGCTTTGTTGTCTCGAAATGCAGGGTTGTTGTCACCTGCCCAAACATATTACAGAGGACTTTTAGGCTAATGGAAGAACTACTCAAGGGATTGCTCTCTCCCGCACAAATGGAGCAGACACAAAGCAACGCAAGGATTCAAGGTCTAATGGCCTTGGGCAATGCTTTGATGCAGGCTGGCGCACCTAGAGGACAGCGTACTAGCACCCTTCAAGGTTTGGGTATGGCTGCACCTGCGTACATGCAGGGAAGGCAGCAAGCGTTTGAGCAGACCCTGCAAGACATCCTTCGCCAGACTCAAATACAAGACCTGCTACGCCAGAGACAAGAGCAGCAAGCGGCTAAAGCTCGACAGGCACAGGTTCAGCAAATGATTCCCAGTCTCTACCGTGAGCGCATGGGTCAGGTTCCGACAGTGCTTCCAGGCGAAACGGGTGACATTCAGACCACCGTTCCTGGTGTGGTTGGGGTGCAGCTAGACCCCGAGCGCCTGCGTATGCTTGGCATGCTTGGCCCAGAGGGGATGCAGGCCGCAACTCAACTGGCTCAGTTTGAGAGGTCATTGACTCCCGAAAGAAAGACAATCACCGCAAAGCCTGGTGAGCAGATTGTCGATCCCACAACTGGTCAGGTGATCTATCAAGCTCCGTTTGAGCCTAAAGAGCAAAAGATTGATACGGAGAAGCTAGACCTTGGTAACAAGATTGTTGTGGTTGACAAAGCACAACCTGGAAAGATTCTTGCCACCTACCCAAAGGCTCGTGATACCGCACCTAAAGATGTAACTCAGACAGAACTAAATGTTGGAAAGCAGTTTGAAGCAGTTGTGCAGCCATATGTTGGGATCAATCAGGCATACAAGAAGGTAGAGGCTGCCGCAAACGATCCTAGTGCTGCTGGTGACTTGTCACTCATCTTTGGCTTCATGAAGATTCTTGACCCTGCTTCTGTGGTTCGTGAGACTGAGTTTGCTAACGCACAGAACGCTGCTGGTGTGCCAGATCAGATTCGCAACCAGTACAACAAGATTCTCAGTGGTGAGCGCCTAAACCCGAACCAACGAGCAGACTTTATCCGTCAAGCTCGTGAACTCGCCAAGAGTCAGAAGTCTGTTTACGAAAGCACAGTGCTACCTCGATACGAATCAATCGTAGCCACTAACAACCTCAACCGAGCCAATGTGTTGTTTGACCCATTTGCAGGCATTGATTTCACAAAGCCTGTAGGGAAACCAAAGGCTCCTAGCGCTGCTAACAAGCCTATGCTTCCAGGGTCTGACATTGACCTTATTAACAAATATCTGAAGCGGGGTCAGTAATGGAGCCAACTCTTGAGGAAGTAATGACTGCTCTGCGTAATGCAGATCAGGCAGGTGATGTTGCTGCTGCTCAGAGACTTGCTGAGATTGCTAACCAACTCATGCAGCAAAAGCCGAAAGGCTCAGTAGCAGAGCAGGCACTTCGCAACCTGCCTAGTTCAACTGCGAACCTTCTTGGTGACCTGTACACGGCAATTACGAACCCGCTACAAACTGCCAAGAGTGTCTTAGACTTGGGTGCTGGCATCCTTCAGTCGGTTGCTCCTGAGTCTTTGGTGCAGATGATTGGTGAAGACAAGCCATCTCGTGAGGTTGCTCGTAAGGTTGGGCAGTTCTACGCAGACCGTTATGGCTCCGTAGAGGGCGCAAAGAAAGCGATTGCTGAAGACCCAGCAGGTGTGATGGCAGACTTGGCTACGGTTCTTTATGGTGGTGGTGCTGCTCTAAAGGTTGCTCCTCAAACCACCAAAGCAGGTCAAGTGTTATCTAAGGCTGGCACATATGTAGACCCGCTATCTCTTATTGGTAAGGGCGTGAAGGGCGCTGCATCAGCGATTACTCCTGTTGTCGGTCAGACGACGGGAGCAGGTGCTGAGTCCATTCGTCAGGCTTATCGAGCAGGTCAAGAGGGCGGTGAAAGGGCTGCACAGTTCCGTGAGAGTCTTACAGGCAGGGCCAACCCACAAGACATCCTTGACGCTGCAAAACAGAACCTTAATGCCTTGCGTGAGCAACGGGGTGAGCGTTATCGGTCAGGAATGGTTGACATCACCAAAGACAAATCTCAACTGTCTTTTGATGGCATTGACAAGGCTTTGAACGCTGCTGAAGGTCGCACCAAATTCAAGCAGAAGGTAACTGATGCGGCAGCATTTAATGAACTCACAAAAGCCCGTGAGCTTGTAGAAGAATGGAAGGCATCTGATCCTGAGATTTATCACACACCAGAAGGTCTTGATGCTCTCAAGCAGTCTGTTGGTGCAATTCTTGATGGTCTTGATCCTGGTAAGAATCCATACAACACAGTCAATCAGGTCTACAACTCAATTAAGTCTGAGATCGTCAAGCAGGCTCCTGTGTACGCAAACACAATGCGTGACTACATGCAAAGCACTGAGTTGATTCGTGAGGCTGAGAAGGCACTCTCGCTAAACAACAAAGCATCTGCTGATACCGCACTGCGTAAACTCTTGTCTCTAGTTCGTGACAATGTGCAAACCAACTATGGGGCAAGAGCCAAGACTGCTCAACAGTTAGAAGAAGCTGGTGGTCGAATGATGATGCCTAGCATTGCTGGACAGGCACTCCAATCATTTGTACCTCGTGGGATACAGGGTGCAACCGCCCTGCCTGCTGGCGGTATCTCGTACATGGCTGGTGGCCCTGTAATGGCTGGAGCATCCTTGGCTGCGTCTTCTCCGAGGCTTATGGGTGAAGCTGCATACGGGGCTGGTTTGGCATCCAGAGCGCTTGGCCCTGTGCAGAGACAAGCACCATTCATGTTAACCCCAGAACTTTATAATTTACTTACGCAAAGTGGTGAACTTCAAAGCGAACCACTCCGCATTGATGTGACCACTCGAAACCAATAGGAGCAATAAATGCCACGAGCAAAAATTAGCGAATACGACGCTTCCGCAGCAAATAACACCGATGTCAATGGTGTAAACATTGCGGAAGGATGCCCACCTTCGTCCATGAACAACATGGGCCGTGAGATTATGGCGGCTCTCAAGCGGTTCGAGACAGGTGCAGACGGTGACTCCCTCACTGTCGGTGGTAACTTTTATGTGACCGGAACCTCTGCGTTCTCGGGAACACTCGCAGCAGCCAACCAGACTGTCTCTGGAACCCTTGGGGTGACGGGAGCTAGTACGTTTACCGGAACACTTGCGGCAGTCAACAACGCTACCGTAGGTGGCACTCTAGGTGTCACAGGAGCCTCTACGTTTACAGGGAACCTCTCTGCTATTGCCAACGCTTCTGTGGGCGGCAGAACGACCCTGAAGGCGATTCTTGAGACGACTACAGTAACGGGTTCTGCTCCTGCTACTACGTCCAACTATGATGTCATCACCCAGGTGGTGCAGTTCTACACGACAAACGCAGCCCGTAACTTTGCGCTGAACATTCGTGGTGACGGGTCTAACTCGCTGAACTCGATCATGTCCACTGGGCAGTCTGTATCTCTTGCCTTGTTGGTGACGAATGGATCAACTGCGTACTACCCAAATACCTTTCAGATTGACGGTACGGGTGTGACACCTAAGTGGCAAGGTGGAACCGCACCTACTGGTGGTAATGCTTCTTCTGTAGATGCGTATGTGTTTACTGCGGTGAAGACTGCTGACGCTACGTTTACGGTGCTAGCCTCTCAAACCAAGTTTGCGTAAGGAACGACAATGCCTGTCATTTCAACTATTGCAGCAGCAACCGCTAGGGCATTTGGTGCATTCAAAGCTGCGGCTGGCGGTGCTGCTGACGAGTTCTTTAATTATGTGACGCTGCTGCTCCATGGTGACGGAACAAACGGAGCGCAGAACAATACATTTCTGGACTCCTCCACCAACAACTTCACCATCACTCGGAATGGCAATACTACGCAGGGAACATTCTCACCGTTCTCACAGGATGATGGGAAGTGGGGTGCTTATTTTGATGGGAGTGGGGATTATTTAACTGCGCCTGTATCTGCTATTTCTAGCGTCGGAAGTGGGAGCTTTTCAATTGACTGCTGGGTGTACGCAACAAGGCAGACAAATACATATGCTCAAGGTTTAGTTTCTTACGGTATTGCTGGAGATACAAACGGAACTTCTTATTTAAGTTTTGAATTATCTGCCTCTGGTTATTTAGGTGTGGCATACGCAGCAGGAAACGCAATCTTAATAGCAGATTCCGCACTATTTCCTTTGAACCAGTGGGTTCATGCGGTTGTATGTCGCTCTGGTTCAACCATTTCATTGTTTGTAAACGGAACAAGAAAAGCAACGACAACAACTTCTGCCACTGTTGGTTCAACTGGCAATGTTTTGGGGATTGGTAGGCAGTGGTTTTCCAATGATGCTGGGCGGCAACTTCAAGGTTCATTGTCTAATGTTCGCATTGTCGTGGGTTCATCTGCTTATGATCCTACACAGACAACCATCACTGTTCCAACCACACCCCTGACTGCCATCTCAGGCACATCTCTGCTCACCTGCCAGAGCAATCGCTTTAAGGACAACAGTGCTAATGCCTTTGCTATCACAGTAAACGGCAACACCTCTATCCAGCCATTCTCACCATTCGCACCCAGCGCTGCTTACTCTGCTGCTACTAACGGTGGGTCAGGGTATTTCGATGGGAGTGGGGATTATTTAGATTCTGCTCCAGGTGCTATTGGTACAGGAGACTTTACGCTTGAGTGCTGGGTATGGTTTAACGCACTTTCTTCCGATCAAGGAATTTTAGACACAAGAAGTAATAGCAATACCAGTGGTTTTGCATTGCTTGGAAGGAGCAACGGAACCATATCTATGGCAGACGGCACTTCGCTGATTGGTACGGCTGCGTCTGCTAGTGCTAATACTTGGGTGCATGTTGCTGCGTCAAGAGCTAGTGGGGTAATTAGTTTTTATGTAAACGGAACCCGTAGCGGAAGCACCGTAAGCAATACAACTAATTTTTCTAACAACAGGCTTCGGGTAGGCGCTATTGGCTCGGCTGGTGAAAATTTGGCTGGATATGTTTCAAATGTGCGCTTGCTAACTTCAGCAATCTATAGCGGTACAACCATCACAGTTCCAACCGCACCTCTAACGGCTATCTCTGGAACCTCTCTCCTCCTCAACTTCACCAACGCTGGCATTCTCGACAACACTGGTCGCAATGATTTAGAGACCGTCGGTAACGCACAGATCAGCACCAGTGTGAAGAAGTTTGGCACAGGGAGTTTGGCGTTTGATGGGACTGGGGATTATTTGGTTACCAACGCACCGTCATCAGACTTGTTTGCGTTTGGTACTGGTAATTTTACGGTTGAGATGTGGATTTATTTTAATAGTCTTGCAACTTCTGTAATTTTGGACTGGAGAGACGCATCTACAACTGCTGCTTTCCCGTTATTGGTATCTGATTCAAACACTATTTTATGGTCACACACTAATAACACTAGAATTACTAGCGGCACTGTCTCGACAGGTCAGTGGTATCACTTGGCAATCTGTAGGTCTGGGACAGATACAAAAATGTTTTTAAATGGAACACAAACTGGGTCAACTTATTCTGATTCAACAGCTTATTTAAGCACTGCTGGCGCTCCTAGAGTTGGAATTGACAGAAGGGCAAGTGCTTATTACTTCAACGGCTACATAGACGACCTTCGCATCACCAAGGGTGTCGCTCGTTACACCGCTAACTTTACTCCTCCCACTGCTGCTTTCCCTGATCTATAAGGTGAGATATGTACACTAAAAACGGTAGCATTCCTAAAGCTGAGACTGACGGCACTGAAGGCTGGCTTGAGGTTCCTAATCCTCCTGAAGTACCGGATGGCAAAGAGCTTGTATGGCTCAACTGGGAATGGGTAGTCAGAGACCCTAAGCCTACAGACAATCCAGGCTTTCAGTGGAACTGGAACCACTCTGAGATGGCATGGGTGGAGAGTCCCTACGGGGAGGTTGTGGTTAGTGAGGTGGTCATTGAATCTCCTTCCGCAATGCCGATTGACCTAGCCTCGGCTATGCCTGTCTGATGCTGGTAGAGATTGCGGCAGCAAATGCAGCTTTCGCAGTCATTAAAGAGGCAATACAGAATTCTGGCGAACTTGTGTCCGCAGGGAAGGCTATTGCAGAGTGGTTTGATGCGAAGTCTTCCCTCCAGAAGAAAGTAGAAGAAAAGCCTTACGACCAGCGCAGCGACCTAGAAGAGTTTTTTGCGCTAGAGCAACTCAAGCAGCAGCAAGAAGAACTTAAACAAATGATGATCTACCAAGGCCGAGCAGGGCTTTGGGATGACTGGCTAGCATTCCAAGCTCAAGCCAAGCGCAAGCGAGAAGCAGAGGCTAGGCGCATCCAGTTAGAAGAAGCTGCAAGAAAAGAAGCAGACAAGCAGGCACTAATCACTGTGGCTGCGGTGATAGGCGGTATCCTATCCTGCTCTGTCGTGATCTGGTTCACAGTACATGTAATCCAAAACAGAGGTATCTAATGCTTTCATTACTCTCCACACTTGGCGGTCTACTCATCTCTGGCCTGCCTAAAGTTCTAGAGTTTTTCCAAGACAAAGCAGACAAGGCTCACGAAGCCAACCTCATGCGCTTACAGATGGAGCGTGAGCTTGCCCTAGCTGCACAGGGATTTATCGCCCAAGAGCGCATTGAAGAAATCAGAAGTGAGCAGGTGGCAATGGAGACGACTGCCCTCATGACTGAGGCTGCTCTTAAACACGATCAAAAAGTATTAGATAAGGCATCACAATGGGTGGCTAACTATGTCGGCACTGTACGCCCGACGGTCACCTACATCTTCGTGCTGGAGTTGGTTGCTATCAACGTCGGGATTGCTTGGTACGCATTTACGCAGCCAGGTCTTATTGTGGACGTGACTACATTCCTAGCGGTTGCCGATGTGATCTTCTCCGACGACGAGATGGCAATGCTTGGAGGAATTATCGGGTTCTGGTTCGGGTCGAGGAACTGGTCACGCAGATGAAAGTCTCGGATTACGCCAAGCACATGATGATGCACCACGAGGGTGTGAGATATAAGCCATACTTATGCCCTGCACACATCTGGACTATTGGGGTAGGCCATGTTTTATACCAGGAACAGATTAGATTGCCTGTTCAACGAAGGGAAGGTTATACTGGGCCTGTTAGAAAAGAGTTCCCTCTCAAGACGGAAGATTTTAGAATCTGGTCGAAAGAGGAGGTTATGGAACTTTTTGAGACAGACTTGGTTCGTTTTGAGCGTGGTGTGCTTCGACTTGCTCCTAATCTGGATGGGCGGCAAGGCGCTTTTGACGCTTGTGTGAGTTTTGCCTTCAATGCGGGACTTGGGAACTTTCAGCGTTCTACCATCCGCATGAAAAACAATCGGGGCGAGTATGAGCAAGCTGCCGATGCCTTTTTAAAGTGGGTCAAGGGTGGGGGTAAGGTTCTACCTGGACTCGTTAAGCGACGACAAGATGAACGGAAGCTCTTTCTATCATGACGACAGAAGCCACCAAACACGCCCTAGATGCGGTTAGCGTAGTCACAGTAGTCGGTACTCTAGCCGACATTCTCCCAGCCGTAGCAGCTTTGTTTACTATCATCTGGACGGGCATTAGGATCATCGAGACACATACGTTTCGTAGTCTCTTCAGGCTTAAATCGCTAGACAAAGAGTAATCATGCGCCTCACGACAGACTGCTGCCGTGTGATGTATGAGTTTTTGATTCAACTACCTCCCATTCGAGGGTGGCGCTGCCCTCCCTCTAAGCACGTCAACTTTTCAATTGTCCGAGACCCCAACATGTACGGGGACTACTCGCCTGACCCCCATACGATCCGACTCTCCTCGAAGAAGATCGCCCACCTCGATACTGCGCTCAAGACTATGGCGCATGAGATAGTCCACCTGAAGCTCTATAAAGATAAGTCACCGGTCTGGGATAAGCATGGCCCAGAGTTTGAGGAACTAGCTCACATGGTTGCAAACACGATGGGCTGGGATCATTTGGAGTTCTGATGCCGTATAAAGACCCAGAGACAAGAAGACTAAAACAACGGGCGTATTCAAAGCGACACTACGAGGCTAACAAAGAAACCATCATCGAAAAAACAAAACCCGTCAAACTCAGAAACAAAGAGAAGTGGGCTGCGTACAAAAAAACGCTTAGTTGTGTCTTCTGTGGATATAACGACCACCCAGCGGCTCTAGACTTCCACCATGTTGAAAAGTCTAAGGAGAACAGAAAGGTTCACAAACTGGCGGCTAATGATGCCTGGCGCATTCTATGGAAGGAGATACAAAAGTGCATAGTGTTGTGCAGCAACTGTCACAGACATCTCCACAATAGTGTAGAATTCGAGAACGCAGTGCTGGAAAAGATTGGTCATCAATTCAAGGCCGTTCGGAGAGTCCACAAATGAGCTTTCAGCAGAACATTGAGATGCAAGAGCGTTTATACAACATGATGCGTCAGGACTTTGTGGAGAAGGATCGTTATATCGCTCATTTGGAGGGAGTTACCTCTAGCCTTCTCGCAAAACTCAAGAGGCGGGACGAGACGATTTCCGAGCTTCGTGCAGCCGTAAAAGCGCTGACTTCAGATCGTCCGTAAGTTCTTTCCCGTTTTTCCTCTGAAAGCCCGCTAACCACTCTACCCGCTTTGTTTTAGACTTAGCGAGTAGGTGTCTAGCTAGTCCATTCATCTTCCATTCGTGGTCACGCTTGATCTTGGCTAAGAACTCAGCTTTCGAGAGCGTCTCCACAAACGGACTTTCCCTTTTTGGTACATCTCCAAGTCCCCAGTCTTCAAGAGTAAGTTGCATCTCAGTCTAACCAGGGCTGGAGAAACAAGGAAATAGTGGGCGATGTCATTCGTTGATATTGGTCGCTTCCGATCCAGATATTGCAGCAGCCTGTCGATAGTCACTCTTGATAATCCTTACCATGTCTGGTGGCCTCCAGCCTTCAGGCTTCATGATCTTGCCGTTCTCGTCTCTCTGTACCCGTCCGAGTTCAGCATCAATCTTCCGCAGGTTAGAAATAGCCACCTCATCCCAGCCACGCTCTAACGGCAGGTTCATCATCTGAGCCAGACCAATCAACACCCAGATTGAGTCACAGATTCCATCAAGAGCATCTGCTTTAGCCTGGATGATCTCTGCTTCCGTCTCTGCTGCGTTAAAGGAAGCCATTGCATCCTCTAGTTCTCCGACTTCCTCTTTTACGAGGTCATAGTACAGAGAGATGTGCTTGTGGCTAGGTTCGTGACCACAGGCTTTCAGGAACTGTTCGACATCGAAAATCATGTCAGAAGGGTATGTCGTCAATGTCATCGAAACCTCCCCTTGGCTTTTCTTCTCTAGGCTTAGGCTCGGACAACATCGCCCAGCCATTCCAGTTCACAGGCACAGTCTCCATCTTCAAAGACAGACCTTTGGCGGTCTCCATCACCACACCGATCTTATTCCAGCGCTTCTTTTCCTCACCAGCCTTGTTGGTGTAGGTCTCACCTGCTGCGATAACTTCGTACTTAATCCCCATTCTTGACTCCCTTCAGTGCCTTATGAATTAACCCAATTGCTTCTACTGCGTCTTCCAAATCACCAAGAACCATTTCTTGGTCGTCCTTCACAATCGTTACCAGATCATCAACAACCCTGATGACAAAAACCTCTGTCCAGTCGTCCGAGTCAATCGTAAAGAGGTGCTGCGTCTTCAATTCCATCATTTCAAGAACTCCCCAAATTCAATGTTGAACATATCCCGAACTCGCTCAAGCAAAGCTGCTGCATCGTCGGTCATGTCGGATTTCTCCAAGTAGCGGAGGTTGTTGTGGAAGGACTCAATGGATGCCATCATAAAAGGGCCGTTCATATACTCCAGCACCTCATCCATGTTGTCCTCGGTGGTGTCAATTTGAATCTGCAAGGCGTTTCTCCAGTTCGTTAAGTTCATCAAGAAAGTCATACACCTTTACTTCAAACTCTCGCACTTCTTCTTCAGTAGGCTCAAAGCGTATAACTTTGATCTGCGAAGCCTTGGGGAACATCGGGTGGAAGCTGACCCAATGTACGAATGATTTTCCTGTACATGCGATCTGGCACAGTAGCTGGGGTCGGTAGTCGGAAGGAACTCTCTCGCACAGAAAGTTCTCGATATGCCGTGGCCCTTGGGGGCATTTGATTTCTATGAGGCCACCATCGCTTGTAAAGCCATCAGGAGAGGCTCCCAGACCCTTTATAAGCGGGTGTTCGATGAACCCTACATCCTCGACCACACGGCCCGTAAAATCGCTAAAAG
>OGWG01000077.1_pt1 | contig 15996 bp, 5 predicted proteins | sample 1575911 | NCBI WGS metagenome assembly OGWG01 (sample SAMN07581534, study PRJEB24739) | freshwater metagenome
TAAGCCCTGTATACCTTGGCTTGCTAGTCTTTCCCACCATGTATCAATATCGGTTGGTCCTGGCACTGCGGCTGGATTACTAATGCCAGTTGGAACTCCCTCGACACCTGTGTATTTTACTATCCAACTATTGCCATCGTAGAATACAACTTCGTTTTGGTAATAAGTTGTGTTGAAATCATAATATCCACGCCAAATAATACCAAAGCCTTGTACACCTTGTACGCCTTGAACACCCTGTACACCTTGTACGCCTTGTACGCCTTGTACGCCTTGAATACCCTGTACACCTTGTACGCCCTGTACACCCTGTACACCTTGTACACCCTGTACACCTTGTACGCCCTGTACACCCTGTACACCCTGTACACCTTGTACACCCTGTACACCTTGAAGACCTTGTACGCCCTGTACACCTTGTACACCCTGTACACCTTGTACACCCTGTACACCTTGAAGACCTTGAACGCCTTGTACACCTTGTACGCCCTGTACACCTTGAACTCCTTGGACGCCCTGTACACCTTGAACACCCTGTACACCTTGAACACCCTGTACACCTTGTACGCCTTGTACGCCTTGTACACCTTGTACACCTTGTACGCCTTGTACACCTTGTACACCTTGTACGCCTTGAACACCCTGTACACCTTGAACACCTTGAACACCCTGTACACCTTGAAGACCTTGAACGCCTTGAACGCCTTGAACGCCTTGAACGCCTTGTACACCTTGTACGCCTTGAACACCTTGGACACCCTGTACACCTTGGACACCTTGAACGCCCTGTACACCTTGAACGCCCTGTACACCTTGAACGCCCTGTACACCTTGTACACCCTGTACACCTTGAACTCCTTGGACGCCCTGTACACCTTGAACACCTTGAACACCCTGTACACCCTGTACACCCTGTACACCCTGTACACCCTGTACACCCTGTACGCCTTGTACACCCTGTACACCTTGGGCTGTCATTCTATTCCAATAAGTTGAATTTAATGTACCTGGCTCACCATAAACACCAATAACTTCAGGAACTTCACCGCTAAACTGACTTCCTGGTAAATCATAAAAATTAATTGGCCAAATAGCAATAAAGCTACTACCATTATAATAAACTACATCATTCTGTTGATATAGTGCTACAGGATCGTATTCACCTTTCCATACAATACTAAATCCTTGAATACCCTGGACACCTTGAACGCCTTGTACACCTTGTACACCTTGTACACCCTGTACACCTTGTACACCTTGAATACCCTGTACACCCTGTATACCTTGAGCAGCAATAACATCCCAATATACATTTGCAGTTTCTCGTGGATTATTACCACTATTATCCATGATCAATGATACCCAAGATGTACCATCGTATCTTACAGCATCATTTTTGGCATAAGTCGCTAATGGATCCCAATCCCCGCGCCAATTAAATCCAAGGCCCTGAATACCCTGCATTCCCTGTACACCCTGTACACCTTGTACACCTTGTACACCTTGTACACCTTGTACACCTTGTACACCCTGCACACCTTGGACACCTTGTACACCTTGTACACCTTGTACACCTTGTACACCCTGTACACCCTGTACACCCTGTACACCTTGAACGCCCTGTACACCTTGAACGCCCTGTACACCTTGTACACCTTGTACACCCTGTACACCTTGAACGCCCTGTACACCCTGTACACCCTGCACACCTTGGACACCTTGTACACCCTGTACACCCTGTACACCCTGTACACCCTGTACACCCTGTACACCCTGCACACCCTGTACACCCTGTACACCCTGTACACCTTGAACGCCCTGTACACCTTGAACGCCCTGTACACCTTGAACGCCCTGTACACCTTGTACACCTTGGACACCTTGTACGCCCTGTACACCTTGTACACCTTGTACACCTTGTACGCCCTGTACACCTTGTACACCTTGAACGCCTTGTACGCCCTGTACACCTTGTAAGCCCTGTATACCTTGGCTTGCTAGTCTTTCCCACCAAGTATCATTATCCTGTGGTCCTGGCACCGTAGAAGGATCATCAATTCCTTTTGGAACTCCCTCAACACCTGTGTATTTTACTATCCAACTATTGCCATCATAAAATACAACTTCATTTTGATAATAGGTTGTATTAAAGTCATAATATCCACGCCAAATAATACCAAAACCTTGAATACCTTGTACACCTTGTACACCTTGTACGCCCTGTACACCCTGTACGCCTTGGACGCCTTGGACGCCTTGGACGCCTTGGACGCCTTGTACACCCTGTACACCCTGTACACCTTGTACACCTTGTACGCCTTGGACACCTTGAACGCCCTGTACACCCTGTACACCCTGTACACCTTGTACGCCCTGTACACCCTGTACACCTTGTACACCTTGTACACCTTGTACACCCTGTACACCTTGGACGCCTTGGACGCCTTGGACGCCTTGGACACCTTGTACGCCCTGTACGCCCTGTACACCTTGTACACCTTGTACACCTTGTACACCCTGTACACCCTGTACACCCTGTACACCTTGTACACCTTGTACACCTTGTACACCTTGTACGCCTTGTACGCCTTGGACACCTTGTACGCCTTGTACGCCTTGTACGCCTTGGACACCTTGTACACCTTGGACACCTTGTACACCCTGTACGCCCTGTACACCTTGAACGCCCTGTACACCTTGAACGCCCTGTACACCCTGTACACCCTGTACACCCTGTACACCCTGTACACCCTGTACACCCTGTACACCCTGTACACCCTGTACACCCTGTACACCTTGTACACCCTGTACACCTTGGACGCCTTGGACGCCTTGGACGCCTTGGACACCTTGTACGCCCTGTACGCCCTGTACACCTTGGACGCCCTGTACACCTTGGACGCCCTGTACTCCTTGTAAGCCTTGTACACCTTGTAAGCCTTGTACACCTTGTACACCTTGTACACCTTGAACGCCCTGTACACCTTGAACACCTTGTACGCCTTGAGCTGTCATTCTATTCCAATATGTAGTATTAACTACACCAGGTTCTCCATTTACACCTGTAAATTCCGGAATTTCACCACTGAATTGACTAGCTTCTATATCATAAAAGTTGAGAGGCCATATTGCTATAAAACTACTACCATTGTAGTAGACTACATCATTCTGTTGATAATCAGCCTGAGGATCATATTCCCCTTTCCAAACAAGACTAAATCCTTGAATACCTTGTACTCCTTGTACGCCTTGTACTCCTTGTACGCCTTGGACACCCTGTACACCCTGTACACCCTGTACACCCTGTACACCCTGTACACCCTGTACACCCTGTACACCCTGTACACCCTGTACACCCTGTACACCTTGAACGCCCTGTACACCTTGAACGCCCTGTACACCTTGGAGACCTTGAAGACCTTGAACGCCTTGTACACCTTGTACACCTTGTACACCTTGTACACCTTGTACACCTTGAACGCCCTGTACACCTTGTACACCTTGTACACCCTGTACACCCTGTACACCCTGTACACCCTGTACACCCTGTACACCCTGTACACCCTGTACACCTTGAACGCCCTGTACACCTTGTACACCTTGTACACCTTGTACACCCTGTACACCTTGTACACCTTGTACGCCTTGTACACCTTGTACACCTTGAAGACCTTGTACACCTTGAACGCCCTGTACACCCTGTACGCCCTGTACACCTTGAACGCCCTGTACACCTTGTACACCCTGTACACCTTGTACACCCTGTACACCTTGTACACCCTGTACACCCTGTACACCTTGAACGCCCTGTACACCCTGTACACCCTGTACACCTTGTACACCCTGTACACCCTGTACACCTTGAACGCCCTGTACACCTTGAACGCCTTGAAGACCTTGTACACCTTGAAGACCTTGTACACCTTGAACGCCCTGTACACCCTGTACACCTTGAAGACCTTGAACGCCTTGTACGCCTTGTACACCCTGTACACCCTGTACACCCTGTACACCCTGTACACCTTGAACGCCCTGTACACCTTGTACACCTTGTACACCTTGAACGCCCTGTACACCTTGAACGCCCTGTACACCTTGTACACCCTGTACACCCTGTACACCTTGAACGCCCTGTACGCCCTGTACACCCTGTACACCTTGTACGCCCTGTACACCTTGTACGCCCTGTACACCTTGAACACCTTGTACACCTTGTACACCCTGTACACCTTGTACACCCTGTACACCTTGTACACCCTGTACACCTTGTACACCCTGTACGCCCTGTACACCTTGTACGCCCTGTACACCTTGGACACCCTGTATACCTTGTACACCCTGTACACCTTGGACACCTTGAAGACCTTGGACACCTTGTACACCTTGCACACCTTGCACACCTTGCACACCTTGTACACCTTGAACGCCCTGTACACCTTGCACACCTTGTACACCTTGTACACCCTGTACACCTTGTACACCCTGTACACCTTGTACACCCTGTACGCCCTGTACACCTTGTACGCCCTGTACACCTTGTACGCCCTGTACACCTTGTACACCCTGTACACCTTGGACACCTTGGACACCTTGGACACCTTGAAGACCTTGGACACCTTGTACACCTTGCACACCTTGCACACCTTGAACGCCCTGTACACCTTGCACACCTTGTACACCTTGTACACCTTGTACACCTTGTACACCTTGTATACCTTGCACACCTTGCACACCTTGCACACCTTGTACGCCCTGTACACCCTGTACACCTTGTAAGCCTTGTATACCTTGGGCTGTCATTCTATTCCAGTAAGTATCGTTTACTTCACCTGGATAGCCTGCACCTGATGGACTTAATAATGGTCTAGTTTCAACTCCACTAAATGTAACATCTACACTACCGTAAACTGCAATAAAGGTATTACCATCATAATATACCATATCATCAGTTTGATATTCAGTATTTTGATCCCAATCTCCGCGCCATACTGGTCCACGACCTTGAATACCTTGAATACCTTGTACACCTTGTACACCTTGTACACCTTGTACACCCTGTACACCCTGTACACCTTGTACACCTTGTACACCTTGTACGCCCTGTACTCCTTGGACACCCTGTACACCTTGAATACCTTGTACACCTTGTACACCTTGTACACCTTGAAGACCTTGTACACCTTGTACGCCCTGTACTCCTTGGACGCCCTGTACACCTTGAATACCTTGTACACCTTGTACACCTTGTACGCCTTGTACACCTTGTACGCCCTGTACACCTTGAAGACCTTGTACGCCTTGGACACCCTGTACGCCTTGTACACCTTGTACACCTTGTACACCTTGGACACCTTGGACACCTTGTACGCCCTGTACACCTTGTACACCTTGCACACCTTGCACACCTTGTACACCTTGAACGCCCTGTACACCTTGCACACCTTGAAGACCTTGAACGCCTTGTACGCCTTGAAGACCTTGTACGCCTTGAAGACCTTGTACGCCCTGTACACCTTGTACGCCTTGAAGACCTTGTACGCCCTGTACACCTTGTACGCCCTGTACACCCTGTACGCCCTGTACACCCTGTACGCCTTGTACACCTTGTACACCTTGTACACCCTGTACGCCTTGGACACCCTGTACGCCTTGTACGCCTTGTACGCCTTGTACGCCCTGTACACCCTGTACACCCTGTACACCTTGAACGCCCTGTACACCTTGTACACCTTGTACGCCTTGAACGCCTTGTACACCTTGTACGCCCTGTACACCCTGTACACCCTGTACACCCTGTACACCTTGTACACCTTGTACACCTTGTACGCCTTGAACGCCTTGTACACCTTGTACGCCTTGTACACCCTGTACACCCTGTACACCCTGTACACCCTGTACACCCTGTACACCCTGTACACCCTGTACACCCTGTACACCTTGAACGCCCTGTACGCCCTGTATACCTTGGCTGGCTAATAATTCCCAAAATGTATCATTATACTCTGGTCCAGGCACTGTGATCGGATCATCTATTCCTGGTGTTACACCTTCAACACCTGTATATTTTACAATCCAACTTGCACCATTGTAGAAAACAACTTCGTTTTGATAATATCGTGTATTAAAATCATATAATCCACGCCAAATAATACCAAAGCCCTGAATACCTTGTACACCTTGTACACCTTGTACACCTTGTACACCTTGTACACCTTGTACACCCTGTACACCTTGTACACCTTGTACACCTTGTACGCCCTGTACGCCCTGTACGCCCTGTACGCCCTGTACACCTTGTACACCTTGAACACCCTGTACACCTTGGACACCCTGTACACCTTGTACACCTTGAACGCCCTGTACGCCCTGTACGCCCTGTACACCTTGTACACCTTGTACACCTTGTACACCCTGTACACCTTGTACACCCTGTACACCTTGTACACCTTGTACACCCTGTACACCCTGTGCACCTTGAACGCCCTGTACACCTTGGACGCCCTGTACTCCTTGTACACCTTGTACGCCTTGTACGCCCTGTACACCTTGTACGCCCTGTACACCTTGCACGCCCTGTACACCTTGTACACCTTGTACACCTTGTACACCTTGTACACCTTGTACACCCTGTACACCCTGTACACCCTGTGCACCTTGAACGCCCTGTACACCTTGGACACCTTGAACGCCTTGTACACCTTGTACGCCCTGTACACCTTGTACGCCTTGTACGCCCTGTACACCCTGTACACCTTGGACACCCTGTACACCTTGAACACCTTGAACACCTTGTACGCCCTGTACACCTTGCACACCTTGTATACCTTGTACACCCTGTACACCTTGTACGCCTTGTAAACCTTGAATACCTTGGCTAGCAATCATACTCCAAGCTTCAGGATCCCATGTTAAATCAGGTTGTTTACCTATATTATAATCATATAGACTATTGTAAGAACTACCATTATAAAAAACTGCATCGTTAGTGTAATATAGAGTAGTTGGGCTCCAAACACCTTTCCAATTAAATCCAAGACCTTGAATACCCTGTACACCTTGTACGCCTTGTACGCCTTGTACACCTTGTACACCCTGTACGCCTTGTACGCCTTGTACACCTTGTACTCCTTGTACACCTTGTACACCCTGTACGCCTTGTACGCCTTGTACACCTTGTACTCCTTGTACACCTTGTACGCCTTGAACGCCTTGTACGCCTTGTACACCTTGTACGCCTTGAACGCCTTGTACACCCTGTACACCCTGTACACCCTGTACACCCTGTACACCCTGTACACCCTGTACACCCTGTACACCTTGAACGCCCTGTACACCCTGTACTCCTTGTACACCCTGTACTCCTTGTACACCTTGAACGCCCTGTACACCTTGTACACCTTGTACACCCTGTACACCTTGAACGCCCTGTACACCCTGTACACCTTGTACACCTTGTATACCTTGTACACCTTGTACACCTTGTAATCCTTGTATACCTTGGGCTGTCATCCTTCCCCAAGAACCATTATCATCTTCTGGTCCTGGGTGAATGCCTTGTATTCCATCCTCTAGAGCTATCCAACTGTTACCATCATAGTAAACAACGTGATTAGTATTATAAGTTACATTATTTTGCCATTGACCTTGCCATAAAATACTGAAACCTTGAATACCTTGTACACCCTGTACACCCTGTACACCCTGTACACCCTGTACACCTTGTACACCTTGTACACCCTGTACACCTTGTACACCCTGTACACCTTGTACGCCCTGTACACCTTGTACGCCCTGTACACCTTGTACACCTTGTACGCCCTGTACACCTTGTACACCTTGTACGCCCTGTACACCTTGTGCTGCTACAATGTCCCATTTATCATCATGTGCTGGATCGTCTGGTCTATTTCCAGTATTAAATCTTATTAAGCTTACATAGCTAAAACCATTGTAATAAACTGTATGATTAATATCATATTCTTCAGTTGCACTCCAATTTCCACGCCATTGGAATCCAACACCTTGAATACCCTGTACACCTTGGACACCCTGTACACCTTGTACACCTTGTACACCTTGTACACCTTGTACACCTTGAATACCTTGGCTAGTACTTTTATCCCAAAATTGACTACCTACAAATGGTTCTTTGTTGATATTTGGATCAGATAAACTAGCATCTCTAGTGCTAACCCAGCTACCACCATTATAATATACCATATCATTGATGAAATATTCATCAGTATCAGTCCAATAACCTTTCCAAATAATACTTCGACCCTGGATACCCTGTATACCCTGTATACCTTGGATACCTAAGTCACCTTGTAAACCCTGTGTTCCTTGCGGTCCTTGTGGCCCTTGCGGTCCAAATCTACCTTGTACACCTTGTATACCCTGTGGCCCTTGGGCTGTCATTATGTCCCAATATGTACTTCCTTGGAACGGAGCTGCCTGTCCACTATTTGGTTGTTTGGCTACCCAACTACCACCGTTGTAGAAAACAACATGATTAAAGTTATAAGTTTCGTTTATGCTCCAAAGACCACGCCATACAAATCCTAGACCTTGAATACCTTGTAAACCTTGTGTTCCTTGACGTCCTTGAATACCTTGTGGACCTAAATCACCTTGTATACCTTGTATGCCTTGCATACCTTGTATACCCTGTAAACCGCCACCACTAGTAATAGCTGCATAACCACTAGTAGGTGAATCAAAATATACTTTTAGGTTACTTGAGTCAATAAACTCAATATATGGGCTACCAGGAAGACCTTCCTGTATACTATCACCATTGGCATCTGCAAGTTGTACTACAACAATTCTTGCACCTAAATTATGAGGTATTTCCCAAACTAGTGCTGGTGTAGTTTGTTCCCATAAGAAAAATCCACCAACTGCACTATCACCTTGAAGACCTTGAGTACCTTGGGCACCTTTTTCTCCAATCATTATGGAGCGCCAACCGTCTTGGACTCCTTGTACGCCTTGGAAATATCTCTTTAAGACACTCATCTGCTTATTCTACCACCTTGGCTTACAGCATGACGAGTTATATCATTTTTTGGCCAATAGGTTGAGCAGAATAGCGAGTCATTGTTTAAGTAATTTAATAGAGTGCTATCGACATCATATTTTACTGGCTTACAGTAAAAAATATTCTCGTAGAATGTTTTAGAATTATGAGTTGTGTAGGTGTCGACATAGCAGAAATCTGCGTCTGCGGGCTTAAAATCAATATTCCAGCGCAACGTCATCGTCGTTCCTTAGGTCTCATAAATGTCCAATGTATTTATCGCTGCCAACCATTTGATGGTTTTATCTGGATTGGATCCATCCAATTTGCTAGGACCTTTTACCAATATTTTAATTAACCCATTAGTATTATCTGCTTCTGCCTTAACTGCCCAACTATATGTACGTTGATCAGCAGGACTTAAATATTCATCAGCAGTACCATTACCAGTACCAGAACCTATAGCAGTAAACACGCTACCCACTTCATAATCTCTAGTAGCACCATCACTTGATATACTGGCCCAGTTAGTTGTTCCTAATGTTTTTATTTTATATACATTACCATTAATAAAATTTCCGGCGGAGACCGTAACTATAGTTACTGCGGTACTTGGCGACCCAGCAACTTTTTCAGTTATTGTATTTCCAATTATTGACGTCGTCGATGCATTAGCTCCTCTAGTTGCTAAAAAATCCATATTCCAGATAGCACTTTCTGTTCCGCCATCTAGTCTACCAGTTATATTGACCTGTACCTTATATGTGGTATTATTAGCCAATACAAATCTATTTGTACTTGTTGGACTTAGCCCATCCAACGTAACTTCTACTTCCTCACCATTAAGAGTACTGGCTCTTGCCAATAAACTTGTTTTTTCATATATTGCATTAAACGGATTACCTGAATCATAACCACTTTCAGTTAAGGTATCTGTAGCGTGTTGAGTAAACCTGCTACCCTGTAACCTAACATATCCATCTAATCTGGGTTGAATAATTACATCACCAGTATCTGGATCATCATTTATATCCTTGTTTATGGCAACTATAGTATTATCTATAAGTTGTAAGTTACCAAACTTACCCTCTTGTTGGTCAGTAATACCAACAAATCCTATATATCTATAACCTCTTACCCAAATTGTATTACCACTTAATCCATCTGGAATTACATTAGTACTAACACCATTATCTGTATAATTAGTAAAGTTTAAAATACCTGACATATAGTCAAAGTAATAAGCACCTTTATCATTTATACCAGCATCAAATATTCTTTCTCCGCCATTATCAGGATCACCTATGTATACTTCAATCAAATAAGCTGATCCAAACTCAGGTGGTATCCAATATTTTAATCTTTCACTAGGACTTCCGCCCTTAGCTATCCAGGTTGGGTATACTCCACTTATTGGCGTAGTTGTGTCATCAGGTTCACATTGGATTGTTAAGTATTCTACTATATTAGGGACAAGAGCAGGAATAGCTGGTATGCTATTAGCCTGTGTCCATACAGTATCACCACGAATCAGTGCTGGACTTGGTATAACCTCGTTACTTGCACCTTTTAGAGTATTGAAGTCAGTCTTGGCTACACCAAAAAGTTTCTTATATAATAGGTCAACCTTTTGTTTATCAACGATAGCCATTAGTTAGTTGCTCCTGATAAACTTAATGCAGTTACAACATCACCTGCCTGTAGTTTAATTCTTATATAAATTTCATTAGTTCCAGTACTAGAACTACTTACAGTACCAAATGTACAGGTTTTACTTTGAGCTACACTACTTCCTAAAGTTATTGTACCACCAATACTGCAACCATTTGAACCATTTCCACTACCTTGATCACCTGGAATACCTGAACCAGCATATGGAAGGCTCATATCTAACCAATTATTAATACTAGTTTGTATACTACTGGATGGTAATGCTACCCATAAACCTCTTATAGTTCCTGTAATGTTAATATTAAACTTACTAATAGCACCTCTTACAAAAGCAAAAGTAAAATATTGATCTGCGCCCTGTCCACTTAAATTTGGTCCTGGTGGTAAAAACCCTGTGCTATAATTTGTTGCATCGTGTTTCAAAACACCTTGACTACCGCTACCAACTACCACCGCATCATATGTTTGTAGAGTACTGTCCTTGCTGTCAAATGCTGCCGCATTGGCTGTAAAACTTGGGTTATCACCACTACCTGGATTAACTATTCTATAAGCATTACCGCTACCACTACCAAAACTACTTGTTGGAACACTGATATTTGTCTCTTCTACACTATTCGCATTACTTGTTCCAGTTTTAAATAATACACCACCACTTGGTGTAAAAGTTTGTGTAGCACTTCCATAACTATTTAGAGCTGTTAATTTTACTGGGCTCGTACTTGAACCAAATCCTGACTTAACTGCCACAGTTGTTGTTAATGGTAAAGTTGAACTTGCTAGATAATTCCTAGGTAATGGAGTAGTTATCCCTGCACTAGCATATGTTAAAGGAGTAGGAGCATCAAACGCACCACCTGCTGCACTGGTAATAAAGGTATTACTAGTCGGATACATATCACCGCTTAGTTTACTAATATCAAAACCTAAAGTAAATGATGTAGCATTAGCATAATGTGGAATAGTACTACTATATGACAGTGTAGGACTACCGTTTGGTGTGAAGGTAACTGAAGAAAATACTGGAACTCCAGGTGTGCTAGCATCATAATACCAATAAGCTAGATTAGTTGTTCCAGTTGTTACAGGATCTGTAAACAATTGATCGTGTTCAATGTATACTTCATTCCATCCTTCTGTTACTGTACCCTCAGCTCTGGCATCAAAAGTCTGCCAAAATAGTGGAGCAATAGCTGGATCTGCTGTCAGAGCATAATCTTTATCATCAGCTATGCGTAAATTACTATATAAACCGTTATCTGTTCCCAATAAGTAGTTAGGTGATGTATCATCTTCATCTTCTACTAGACCATCTGTCAACGCTTTACTGCCACTAGCAACATCATTTTTATAAATTGTTACTGTGCCTCTGTCACCTGGGCCACAATTATTAATATAATTTGTTTCATAAGTAGCAGCTCTTCTAACTACGGTTACTGTAGTTCCACCTGCTACATTACGATTACTGCTTGTGTTATCAGTTTGAACAAAATCACACATCCTATAACTATTAACATTTTGTATAGCTAATGTTTGATCAGTTCCATTTTTAAGTTTAGGAAAGTTTGGGGGTGGTTTAGGTACTAATTTACCTAATATAAAATTCATTTGTGCCATTCCTCTTGATACAGGCGTGGCTGTATTCATTGCAACTGCTCTACTTACTAAGGCTCCTTGGTCTGGATTACCTATGTTTACACCCATTGCACTATTAAATTTAACTAGACCAGTGCTTTGAAGATTGCCATTTGTTGTAAGATTAATATCTTCACCAACAAATCTAGCATTAAGTCCTGAATCTGTTACTTCTAGTCGTTCAGTATGGAAAGCGTCTGCCTGTATTTGTCCGCTACTCTGTAAGTCACCGTTATCATCAATTTGTACAGTGTCACTCCAATAGCGTTTACCATTCTTATCAGTTAATAGTATACGTCTAACATCGGCACTGTCTGTTGTTGGTGGTACGCCAAGGTCTGGCTCTGCTTCACTTAATTTTAAAAAGTCATAGCGTTGTTCGCTGACTTGAGAGGGTTTGACCTTTTTTACTCGGCCACTAAAGAGTTCTACTCGTTGTTGTGCCGCCATTTACCAAACCTCCATACTGTCAATACATACAAAAACGGGCCTACTTAAAGACCCCTTTTTGTTCAAGATAATAGATTCAACGCAATCATGGATCATTTTAACTCTTTGATTCAAAAGTCTTTACAGACTATTTAACAAATTTTGGTTAGTATGTTCCGCAATCTACTATGTTACTAAAGTAAGGTCTGCCCCCTTTGTCACTTTGTAATACACTGCCATTTACTAATGCTGGGTTAGTAACACCTAGTGGACCATCACCTTGACCAAAAAGCATACCACCTTCTGGTAATTCAACACGGCCTGTACCACCATAAGCTACTTCAATCACATCAGCTTGCCATGTACCCTGTGTTATAGCACTTTCAATAACTACAGTGCCTGTACCACTTGGAGCAATTCTTAAGTTTTGATTAAGAGCTGTTGTGATATTTTCAGTTTGTAAATTAGGAACTTCAAAAGCACCTTCACTTGTTCCACTATCACCAGTAAATATTTCATTATTATTTGTACCACTGGGAATAAATGTAAAAGTTTTTGTTGCTGCTTTAAATCCGAAGAAACCTAGTTTGGCTTTACCTAAACCATCATTTGCATCTGGATCCCACCAACGGAATTCAATACCACGATCTTTACCGCCATCATATTCTGTTGGGGCTGTATCGCCACCAATTGTAATGATTGGGTCATCAATTGTAGTTTGAACTGTGTTAACTTCAACTGTGGTTCCATTAACAAACAAGTTGCTATTAATGATCATGTTGTCATTGGCATCAATAGCAATTTTATTGGTCCAACTTCTATTACCATAATTGTCTGAAACTAGCATAGCACGTAGCGTGGGGCTTGTTGGTGCTGTCATACCAGAGTAGAAATCAGCAGTTACACCAACTACAGTCTTTGGATTTTGATCTGTAGCAATGTTAGTTTCTGGATCTACACTGCGCCATGGTACAAACAAGTTTGGTTCAGCTTCTGCTAGTTTTAAAAAACCATTCTTTTCTGGTTCACCTGGGGTGCGAACTTCGTATCTGCTTTTACCAGATCCAAAGCCCTTGGTCATTATATCGCGAGCTGGGACTTTTCTTACACGACCACTAAATAATTCAACTTTGGGTTGAGCTGCCATTTTTATCTATCCTTTACTTAGTCTTTTGGACTATTAATCGTTAGCTGATTCTAGAATACTTAATGTAACTTTTAAGGCTCCATTCTGACTGCCTTGTACACGAAGACTGTCACCTGATTCTAATACCAACTTTCCTGCAACAAAGCTAATAGCATCGCTGTTAGGAATTTCAAAATCGTTTACTAATTCACTTGATACAACACCACGCACATGCCATGCTGTGAATGCTGCACTTGTACTATCTGTTATATTTGTGACCTGTGTACCAAGTATAATACCTGTTACACCAGCTGGTGTTGTGTAGATATTAGTTGGGCTTGCTGTTACGCTTGCTGTCACGGTTTTAAATGCGTTTAAGGGTACTGTTGCCATTCTTTAATCCTTTCTTTATTATTTGTTACTTACCTGCGTCCTCACAGGTAAGTAACCCTTTTCAACTATTAACTCTGCAATGCTAGGATGTATGGTGTCACTACCCCTAACAAGCTCTTGTTAAACGCTCTACCTACAATACTACCTGAGTCACGCTTGATTGTTAAGTCTGGACCAATTCTAAAGTCACCCTTTTCATCTGTACTGGTGAAGTTAATAAATCCGCCCTTGTCACTAACTAGCTGATTCTCTGGTTTTGGTACACCGCCGTTGTATGGTAAAGCACTATCTACGTCAATACCAGTTCCAACCCACTCCAATGTGTGACCAGTTGTAGTAATTGTACTAACTTGGTGGAATGTTGCATATGTATTATCATTTACAGCACTTGTAAATGTTGCATCTAGCTGTACTACGCTGATGTAACCATTTGTCAAAATGTCTGTGAACGCATCAAACAATATTCCAAGGTTAGTAACTTCACTACTTGTAGCCGCTGTATTACTCTTGTCTTGATCTACATAGTTTTGGAAAGTCACGATTGGTTCGTTTCTTGCCACTTTTGCAGCCAATGCGCCCAAGTACACGAAGCAAGCCACTGTAGCACTCTTACTATCAGCTGGGATCTGGAAACGACCACCACTATAATACTGTTCAGCAGCAAACTTGGTTCTACTATTACCACCATAGATCAAGTCATAAGCTACAGCATCTAATGTTAGTCCTATATCACGCTTACATGTATCTTGTAAGTAGCCAAATCCAGCATATGTTTCATTGATAAATGTGATTGTCTCTGCTGCGATTCTATCAATAGCATCACGAGCCACTGCACGAATAATCAATAACTCTGGATCAACAGTCTTATTAGCAATAACATCTGGTTCAACTAGTGCTGGTAATGTTTCACCTTTTAGAGCTTTAATTACATATCCAGCCTTGGTCTTGACATCTGCAATTGTTGTTGCATCAGTTGTAACTGTTGCTGTACTTCTTGTTTCAGTATTACCTGTTGAAGGAGTTAATGTACCAACATTACTGATAATTTCGTCTAATATATCTATTAGTCTGTTATATCCGCCAATAGTTGGAGCCTTTGTTGCTAGAGGAATAACTAGTCCGCCCTTGTAAGCATATTGTTTTGCTACTTCTCTTGACTCTTTATTACCACCATATAGTGCATCAAATGCTAGACCTTCTACAATGAAACCAACATCCTCTTCACACTTGGCTTGTCTGTATACGAAGAACTGAATCTTTGTACCAGAACCATCACCATTTGTATCCATGAATGCTTTCTTGATCTCTGTACTGACCAATGACTTCAAGCTTTGATTGCCTGCTGTACCACTATCTGCATCTGTCTTTAATCCTAACAGTGTAGCATTACCACCTGTTGTTGGATCTGCTGGAGCTGCTATGTCGCTTGATGCTGCTGCTGTTTGAGCTGTGGCCAAACTAGTACTGTCAATAATATCAATAATTCTATCAATACAATTAGCAGCCTGTGTTGACTTGGTATTATCACCTGCACCAGCTACACGACTTGCAATATCTTGCAGAACTGTATAACTACCATTATTTAACAGAGCTACTACCACTGTCTTGAGTTGAGCATATGCTGCTAGAGTAGCTGCTTTCTCATCCTCACCTCCAGTTGTAACACCATCAAATCCTGGATCATCAATATTATCTGCGTGTGTACGTATCGTGACTGGGAAAC
>OGWG01000078.1_pt1 | contig 15720 bp, 11 predicted proteins | sample 1575911 | NCBI WGS metagenome assembly OGWG01 (sample SAMN07581534, study PRJEB24739) | freshwater metagenome
TTGGTGTATGGCAAGGAGCTGTGGATTGTGTGAATCGTAAGGTTGTCAATTTTGCTACGTCAGCAACCCCATACGCAGCTCGAAGCACAGCAAAAATCCCTATTGATTCGGGTATTGTAGGTGCTTGGATGGATACGGGTACTACTCGCATTGAATTTACTCTTTATGTGAATAACACCAATCCATTTGTGGACTACATGAATCTTACCCGAGCAGGTGTTGCTACCTTTATTCGTGAATTTCGATTTATGATTAATGGAACTCCTGTAGAGCAACTTCGTAATTATAATCGCATTGTGGAAAATGCCTATGTCATCCGAAATCAAAATGCGGAACCTTATTATCATTTTGTTCCAAATCCATGGGAACCTCCATGTGCAAAATATCTTCCAGAAGAAGCAAACTTTATTCGCCCAAGCATGGTAGACATGATGGGTAGACCTATGTTTGCCTATCAGTTCATTTCCGACTCCAATCCTTACGATTTTATGTTTTTATCCGGAATTTCACAAGATGGATGTGGAAAATGGAACGGTGGAGATACTACCGCTTATCCTGGATTTCAAAGCTATCAAGAACAGGAGACTACCATTGTGAACGCTTCAGGGCTCGCTGAAAAATTGGTGGCAAACTATCAAAAAATTGTAAATGGAATTGATACTACCCAATGTCCTGCTTTAAACGTAGATCTTTACAATTTTCCAAATGGTCCCACTTTATACACCAGCACGGATCAATTGCAACAGGTTTTCAGGTCTTCTAGCAGCTATCAGCCAAACGTTAATGGTCCGAATAGTTTGATTTCTACAGATGGTACGGGTGCTGTCCAACTTCGTTATACCTTTTCGGGATGGGGCAGATTTCCTCCATGTGCTTCTGCTTTCCTTCTTGCTGCTCCAGGTTATTCGGGTGATATACATATGCGGGGAGTTTATGCGAAAATGGAAGGGCAAGAACTTGGCAATGTTTTGAGTCCTCCTACACTAACAAGTACCAACAACTTATACAATGGTTTAAATGAAAACAAAAACAATCATTGGTCTTCTTGCTTGTTTGGTGGACCCATGTCCGAATGGGGTTGGGTAGGTGAAACACAAGCTTATTTCGGAGGACATCGAACCCATTATAGTCCAGCTTGTTGGCCATACGGGCAGCCAATGTTAAAACCTGCGAAACAAAATAATGCACGTTATCGTCCGCAAGATCTGATGCAGGATTTAAGTAACAGTCGAAATATTCCAATTGGGTACGGCCGTAATTATCAACTGAATCAAGCAGGCATGGATAATTTTCTTTTCAATGTGGATCAAGTCAGTAGTATCAGTGATAATATTCATGAATTTCAAGTCTCCATGCGTTTATATTCGGGATGGTTAGGAACAGAAACAAAAACCTATTTTCCTCATGGTTTAATTCCACCAGGTAAAATGTGGATCGAATTGGATTTAGAAGAACCTCGAATTGCTTTTTGGACTACAATGGATCCATGCCGACGTGTACCAGGAACGATTCGAGACTTTGTTCCTTATACGGGAAGACCGAATGGGTTATCCAGGTTTGCAAACGATAATCTCAATCCCATTATGGGTCCGATTTGTGCCTATTTACCTGTTTTTACCAATGATTATTGGGAAAATAATGCTACAACTCCAAATAGTGCAACTTCGATTTCTTGGTTTGGAGGTACAGTAGAAAGTAGTACTCCCTACGCTTTAGGATTGAGAGGGTATCCAGGATATGTGTATGGTCTCTTTGGCATCTGTTATAATACCAATGCCTGCTTGGGTCTCGTAGGTCAACCCCGTGCGAGTGGTCTCGGCACCTATTGTAACGGGGCAACCACTTATGAAGATGGAAAACAGGACGAGACAGCAGCACAGGGATGGTATAATATTAACGCTGGCAATTATATGACCGATACATTGGGACCTATTACAGCTGCTTTCGATGGTTTACCAAACTCAGTTGCCAACAATCCGATTTCCATTACCTCCGGAATGCCTGTTCCCCAATTTGTTCCTGTAGCTCAACCATGGGCTATGAAAGGAATTTTTAGTGATTCTGGTATTGATATCACACCATTGATTTATGTGAATGAGGCTTATTCTTGTTTTGGAACCTATCTGCGTCAATCAGTAGCTCAAACAAAACGAACATGGGCAGCAAGTTTAACTGGATTTACGAGTTTGACTACCACCTCCCAGGATCAATCTCAAGTAAGCATGGCCTCCCAATATGCTAATTATTACACTGGAGCCTATACGGGTGCAGGACTGAGTTATGAAATCAAAAATTTACAATTTAGTTTTCAAGAACTTCTTTTACCTGATGATACAAGCGCTGCGATTATTAGTGCAGCCTCACGAGGATTTTTTGAATATTCTGGAAATATTTGGCAATGTGTTTACAATAATGCAAGCAATGCCTATCAACAAAATTTATTGTTACCTGTAGTAGGATCCATGGTGAATAGCATTTTTATGAATTTCCAAAGCAACGTTGCTGTGGCTACCGATGATGCCTATATGTATCCTTCTCTTTCTTCTTATAATCCATTTACTTCCTGCCAATTCGCGCCGGCTACATTTAACAATCAATCTTTATATCATGTCGGAGGAAATTATGTATTTAACAATATGCTCACTTCTCAAAATGCCTTGGGTATTAACTTGCAATATAAAATTGGTGCTACTTATTATCCTCAGCAACCGATTAATAATTTATCTACCTTATTAGAAGAAAATGAAAAAGGTTTGGAAACCATTAATGATGCCAAACGAATGGCAGATATGTTGGGTACCTATTTTCCATTTCGTACGCAAAATACTCAAGCAAATAGTTCTACTATTGCCGACGAAATCAATTTTTTAGAAGATTGTAGCTTTTTTTCTTGTTTTATTCCTGTGGAAGCCCTCGATGATCAAACAATTATTGGCAATCCTTTCCTCAATGCTATTGAAAGATCCGAAACAGTGACGAGCCTTCCATACCCACTCAGAGGATTGCGTGCTCCTTCTCTTTCTTCGGCAAATATGTGGACTACTTATCCAACTTCAAGCGGCACCAATTTGATACCTCAGAATACTTCTTATCAATCGGGTGTTCTCAATTTATTCAACGTGCTACAAGGACATTTCTTTTTAGCTCTTTCGTTGACGCGCTTTCGTGGAATGATCGGAAAAGCTGAATTAGGAACAGCTATTATTGGAAATCAATTCTTTTTAATTACACAAATGGCTCCGTTTTTTAATCATTATGTCAATCAGCGTCAAAATAGTGTTCTTGTGTATGCGATTTATTATTGTACTGCACGTATTCGTTTTCAGGGAGGTGGAGACGTGCAAACTTTATATTAATTAAATTCTTCTAACCATTCTTCCTCATCACAAAGCGGAATCGTATCAATCGTTTCCATTTCTTCCCAATTGATTTCAGCTGGACGAACCACTTGACGTTTCGTGATGACTGGGGTTAACCATTTTTCACCTTCATTTGAGGTAAGCACTCCATATCGTAATCCAGTATTTTCTAAATGGTTGGCCCGAATCGTAAAATAATCACATAAAATAGGTTTCATTTGATCCGGTTCTTTCAAATATTTTTCCAACATCTCTCTTAACGCCGGAACATGGATTCTTTCTTGATTCGCCAAAGTAAGCTGAATTCCTTTGGCTTTTTTCTCTAGATCCGGTTCTTCACGAATTTTTAAAAAATAACATTTGGGAGCTACTGCATAATATTCTTCAATGTAACAACCTTTCTTCTCATCCGTAAATTTACCGAGACCTCGTCCAATGTTCATGGGCTCAGTCTTTTTATGCAAATAAATGAGAGAATCCGTATCACAATACAACACCTTTTCTTCTCCTATTTCGAGTGCTCTTTGATGAAGTACGCACCGTGCATGTTCGGTGACTTTCGCTGCAATCCAAACATTGGTATTTCCGGACATTTTTAAAAAAGCTTCTTTGTACTCATAATGAACTTTAAAGGAGTTGGAGCCAACCTGTCGATAATCAAAAGTCATAGGATCCACCTCTGGATTTTGAAACAATTCTAAAAATTGTTGATACCCATAAATAACAGCGTCCCCTTCATTGCGATTTTTTTGAGCAAATTTGCCATAAGCGGAATTGAGAAAACGTTTACCTAGAGATCTCAATATTTTTTTCATTTGGACTTTTTCTTTGCGTATTCTACCAATAAATCCATTCTCCTGATATAATTCTTCTACCAAACAATCTTTTTCTTCCTCAGAGGGTGTCGCAGAGGAAGCCCCAAGTTTCTTCCAACCTTCCGCTTCTTGTTTCATCCGTAAAAAATAAGAAATATAACCTTTGAATTTATCCGCAGATCGGTTATCTGGACCCCAATGATAAATTTCAAAAATCTCTAATACTTGATATCCATGCTTATGTGCTAATTCCAGTTCATCCAAACCCCAACAACCTGTCATGAGGGTATACTTCGGAAAAGTCAATCGACCCTCACTACGTAAAGGAAGTAAACCCAAATAAGTATCCGATGGAGCAGACACCGTGCAACGTATATATCCCCAATATTTGAGTTCTGGATCAGGATGAAAAAGTCGATCTCTTTCAATTCGATCCCCATATAAGTGCTGATAAGGTCCGACGGGAAGCTCTTTCATTGCACAGACATAAGGATAAAGAGAACAAACATCAATATACTTGATTTCATATTCCTCATTCGAACGAGCATAGAGTTTAAATACTTCCGTTCTCCCGCCAAAATAAAAATCATGAGGTTTGGATCCTTCATACATTTTCAAGGTATAGGTAGAGACAGTCTCCAAAGATACCATACAGGAGTGAGTTAAAACGACTCGATATTTGCTTTTATAATTCCAATTGTTTTCGACTCTTTGAGTCACTTGTTCATAGACTTCAAACGGAGTTTGATTGGGATAGTGAGGATGAGGTCTCGATTGATCCAACATTAAAGCACAATTTTGACAAGGAAAAAAAGTACAATCTAAGCATATGTATAGAGTTCCATTGCAGTACCCATCCGCATATTCTCCAATATCCCAGTCATAAAATTCCCGACAATGATTCATCCGATGAATCACATGAGGAGGAGCTATTCTTTCCATCCAAACCAAAGCTTCACGCGTTTGACCTTTGCGAATTGTAAAGGTGGAATTAGCAAAGGTTCGATCGGAGTGTCCTCCCAATAAAATTTTGGAACCTACTTGACTCATGGTTAAAAAACAAAAGGGATCCAGATTAGGAGGTGACCATCCATACATCTCTTCCGTTTGATCATTTAAATTTTTTAAAGCTTCTCGATATTTTTGAACCGCTGATCCAAGTACTTGAACATCCAAGCGACAATAATATTCAATTTGTTCCCGAATTTTCCATATTTGTTTTCCACAGACACATAAGGTTTCATTCCGCGGTTCACACACAAGACAAGTACAATAAATTTGAGCCTGAGCTTCAAAAAACTCTTCAATTTCCCTCTTGTCTTCTTCTAATCGTTTGGTTTTTAAACACCAATAATCTTCATCAGAATGTAAGGGTGGCAAACAACCCTCATAGGTTAATTGTTCTGTTGTGTTAAACCGATGAGGAAAATCTCCCTTTTGAACTTCTAAGTCAAAATCTTGAGCAATGCTTTTTAAAGAACCCGGAATAAAATACATAAAATCGAGAAAAGTAATATTAAACTCAGGTATAAAAATTTGAAGATATTTATGTCGGGACATGGGGGATGGAATCCAAGTATGTTGAACACATAACCGTTCTAAACATCGCACAATAAAATGATCATCATAAGCACCTCCATTATGGCTGATAAAGACTGCTCCATGCATTTTTTTCGTTTCTAAAAAGAACTGGACGAATTCAAAATCATTTTCAAATACATACTCCTCTTTCGTAAAGACATGCATCATGATTAATAAATTGCAAACGTGATAAAGTTGTTGATTTCGATGAGGGTTTTGGATTTGAGCAGCCTCAATATCAAATACCCACAAATCCAACACCTCCCCTTCTAGGGATTTTGCGGAAGGTTTAGGAATATAACAATCATGAAAGAAATAAGACTCCATCGTCATATATTCTCCACGACAATAAATACAACGTTTAAAGTAAGGGTTAATTTTATGAGTTTTCGAATCAAAAACTCGCTCGACTGGAGGTATGTGAGTTTGGCTTTGTTTTTTAATCATTTCTTCCATACTTAAGGATGGAAAAGTATCTTTTTCAATCGCATTATGAAGACATTTTTTCACATGTTTTTCCCAGAAAGCTGGAGGTTTATGAGATCCAATAATTTTTTCACATATGGGGCACCAATCCGATTTTCGAATTTGATCTGCACGTTTAATACTAAAATATTTGAAAATATTCAGAATCGGATACATATGCCCATGATCATAAAGCAAATATAAAAAATGAAGCGCATGATGGCGTTCTACATAAGCACGTAAAGTTCCCCGAGGATAAAAAATCCATGCTCGTTTTCCAAAACACTCGGTATCGTAAATTGAAACAAATATATCAAAAAAATCAGCAATTACTTGACCTATTTCTTCTAAATCATTGACATTTAAATCAAATTGATATTGGGACAAAATACCTTCGAGTTCTAAAGCTGCCTTAGACCACCAAAAACATTCTCTTGCTCCAGGATTTTCAGAAAAATGAGTGTCAAAAAGTTGAACTTGTAATTCATTCGTTTCCGAGACTTTTAAAAAAGAATAGGTTTCTCCCTCTAGAAATTCCCACTCGTTGTCGATAACCGGAAAAGAATATTGAAACATTTTCTTTGGTTGAACCAAAACCTCATTTTCAATTGGAAAAGTGAGTAATTGAGCACGAATCACACTCATTAAAAAACAATTCAAAGTGGGATCTTCCGGAGTTAAATTCACAATACCTGATTTTTCATAAATATGTTTGACGGAATATTTGAATAAAAATTTTTCTTGTTCGGAAATCAACTCATAGGCTCCCACCTGACTACCCTCAATTAAAAACGAATCCAAACACTCATTTAAAGAACAAGACCTGTTAAATTCTTGTAGAAATCCACGATATTTTCGTTTTTGAATCAATGGTAAATTCGCATCCAAGTAGTAGAAAGGTCTACGCTCGGGAAGAATCGCAAAATTTTCCACTAAATTGCCTGCTACAAAAAAGCCGGAATTTCGACCATTTCGCCGATAATTTTCAAGTTGTCCTCTAGGGTCCACAATTTCTACTTGAAGACGAAAACGATTCACCGCAAGAAGAGCTGGATTCGATTGGAAGGAAAGAGTTAAAATATCCATGACTTTTTCTTCTCCGTCTCCCATTAACAAGCTGAAAGCTTCCCAAGTGTGATGTCGAAAATCGCGACCCGAACCATCGGTCGCCGTTAGAGTCCAACGAAAGAGCAAATTTGGAAACACTCGAGGATATTCACGTGGCGTGAACAAACTTTGAGCGTCTTGTCTCATCGATCTCCAAACAAACTCGGTTAAATTACGAATACGTTCGCCGTCTGGTTGACCAGTTACATCAATTTCACCATTTTCAAACTGAAAATAATACGAACGATGAGGAGGAGCACGACGACCCTCTGGAGGAGTTGCATGTTCTGTTTGTTGAACCCGATTCCGAACAATGGGAGGAGCAGGAACCGATCGAGTCGGAGGTACATTTCGAGTTCCAGGCAAACGTCCAGGGAAAACGGGAGCCTTCTCTTCTTCTACAGGAACGATTCGTCCAGGCTCTCCCTTGGTTTCTTCCACACCTCCAGGAGGTACTTCGTCAGGAGGAGTCTCAGGAACAATTCGACCTCGAATTCCACGAATAGGAACATTACGAGGAAATGCGGAAACATAATCTAAAAATTCTTCTAAAGATCCCGAATGCGGCAATGAGCCTTCATAAGTATCTGGTGAAGGATTCACCGCAGGAGGAGGAGATGGGTTTCTTCGGCGGCTTTGTTTGCTGCGTTTGCTTCGTTTTCCTCGTGGCATTTTGTGAAAGGAGTAAAAAAATCTGAGAAATTCTTCGAATTCTTAATTTTACTGTTTTTCAATTTCTTTTTTACGTTAAAATACAAATCTTCTCCCCGTCTACTTGAGGAGCTAAGTCTCCGCAAACGAGATCTTCTTTCTCTTGGACGTCTTTTTCCTCCCCTTCTTCTGTTTCAGTAAGCGACGTCATTGGTAACAAGGATGGAATGGGTAACACTTTCGGCTTGTACATCGACTTCAACGTACATTCAAACTGGGCCCGAATGGCTTGATCATGTTCCGACCATGGGTTTGTATAGGGTGTGCATAAATGCCATCGATACCAATTTAAAAAAGTCCACAGAGGGGTATCTTTTTTACAATTGATAAAATCGTCTGGATGAAATCCTTCTAAGTCCAACACGGACTCCGGAATATCCATTTCCTTACCATACTTGGATTTTCCATGAATGCCACGGGTAAATTGAAAATAATAATGTTTTTCACCATCAATCACCTTTGTAGAATAGAGCAAATAATACAAAACTGTCTCGCAGATATTGTCTTCCAAGTGCATCAATAATATGGATGTTTTGGGATGTTCCGCTTGAAATCGATCCCAGGCATTCAAGTGCATTGGTAATTTTTTCGCCTCCATTGTTTGAAAATTTGAAGTTTTATAGAATTTCTTCGAATTTCGAAATGATACAGTTTTTAGAAATTGTTTCTTCACAAAAAATGTATCTTTACATTGGAGAAAAGTTGTTTTTTATTGAAGATCCGGAAACCTGTTGGTATGATCGGGTAGTAATGATTTACTCTGTCTGCAAAGGCTGTCAAGGATGCTTCCAACAATCCAACCGACAAACCGATCATCAAGAAGGATGTTTGACTCCTCCGGAAAACTATATCTTCTTTATTGATGAAAATTGTGCTGCTTTAACCAATTTGGCCACCCCTGAAGAACAATGGTTCGCTGGAAACGGATATCTATTTAAAATCAAAGGACTTGCCAGAAATGTACCTTACTCGCAAACCTTTTTACAAAATGTGGAGAAATTGAAACAAGCAACGGAAGCCAATGATCGTTCTTTTATCCAAATCTTTCCTCCGCAATGGACAGTTCAAGAAGAAGAAAAAGAGGAATCCGTCCGATTGTTTAAAAAATTATTTGAGCGATTTTATATTGATTCAGAAAAGAGACAGGAAGAGGAATCTCAAGAATAATTAAGTAAAAGCATAAATAGCATGACCTTTATCATGTTGAATCATTCGATCTGCAATTCTAGAAATGATACTGTGATGGTCCATCTCGTAAGATGATCCTGCGCGATGTAATTCCATCTGACATAAATCATAAGCACGGTGACTTTGCTGACCTTTCGTCAAATGATTCATATCGTCTAATAATTCTCGAACGGGTTTGTTCTTTTTTTCTTTTTGCCGGACGACTAAAGCATCTCTATAAATTCTTTGTGCGCCGACGTTTTTTACGTTTGTGGAGTTGGTTTTCTTCTTTAAGCTCTTCTCCACTGTCTCCTTCTTTTTCTTTGATTTCTTCACGGCTGTACCCATTCGAATTATCTGGTTTTTCAAACATGTCTTCAAAATTTGTTTCGGGTAAAATTAAAAATTGATCATAGTTTCGTCGGAAACATTTATGACGCTCATCCGCATTTTTATCCACACATAAAAAGTTATGATTCGGAAATTCATCACCTATCGCTTTTTGATACAATTCTTGAAACAATTCTTTTCCAGCTAGAGCTGCAAATTCTTCCTGCATTCCATCAATAACAAGTTGATCAGAAGTTTTAAATAAAGCACACTGCATTGTATTCATACGTAAAGCGCGAGGTAAACCTGCTTGTCGAAGGGTTTGAACAGCATATAAAATAGACAATCCATAACCTTCACCTCCAACATGTCGATGACGTAAAGCCAAATTGATCAAAGGATTTTGACCTGCTGCACGATAAATATCTGAGTTTGCCATATCATCAATAAATAAGACAGGTACCGGACGTTGAACCTTGTACGGGGGGAAAAAAATAGGATAACCACGATTGGCTTGATTGGTTCGCTCTTCCGCTCCTATCGTCCGCTGAGAATAATCGTAAATTCGTGATTCACCAGGGAATTGAACATGTTCCGCCATATAGTCGTCCGCCCACGAATGACGATCTTTCGATAATCGTAGCGTGAGTTGAATGTATTCATTTGCAATCAAGGTCTGCATTTCCTCCATATATTCTCTTTCTTCATGGTTTTCATCGAGATAATTATAACCATTTTTTTGATGATCTAAAAATTTTAGAAAAAGTTTTTGATACACTTTCATGTTTTTATGGAGTCTCGCATCATTCTCTACTTTTCTAATAATGTCATTCAAAGCTGCTCGTGCTTCAAATGGGTTCTGATATAAATCTTCTTCTCGATATGGTAAGTCATGCAAACATGTATTCGATTCCCATGAAGGTGTAATAAAAAAGACTCGAGTAAAACATTTCTTTTGAAAATAGTGATACAAAAGTAAAGCTGTTGCATTGGTTTTTCCAGAACCTCGGATACCAATAAAAGCCATACAAGTAGGGAGTTTAAACATGTTTTCTGGAATCGGTATGGGATCCATGGATTTCTTTGAGGATTTTACTGCTTTATTAGGGATCGTATTCACCGGTAATTCGGTAATCATCTCAATTTTTAATTTCCTCTACATGAGTAGGTAAAAACAAATTTGGAGAAGAAGTCATCGATGCCTGTCGCTTGATTTCAGGAGGGCGGGTAGCTTGTATTTCCATTTCTCGTAAAGTTTCACGTGTTTCCATTTCCGTATTGCGATGAATTTGTATAAAACCACAACAAAGTGAAAGATTATCACATCTAGACCGAAAACAATATCTCGCTAACACTCCAATACATCCAGTAACTACTGTAGCAATGGTAATAAAGAAAACCGCATCAAAAGTCCCATACCACACCATAAATAAAACCCTTTTTTTAATTAGGTAAAAATTAAAATTCGAACATTATCAGTCGCATAATCGCTGTAAGGTACATGCTCCTTTTCAAGACCATAAGTCGCTGAAAAATCAGGAGGATTGTAAAATTTGTAAGGTTTTCCAGTATCTGTCGTTCGATCGGTCATCCCTGTCACATTTTCATAAGCGCTACTTGGCGTATTTAAGACGAATGGATATTCCACTACTAAATGTTGATCCAATAACCCCACAAAGACTGTAAAGAAAAAATTAGGATATTCCACTAAAGGATCAGGAGGGGTAATCGGTTCAATGTAGGGAGGCTGCGGATGAGGAAAATAAGTATTACAGTTAATAAAAAGGGCACGTTGCCAACCATCTGATTCAGCACTTCCCCCAGTATTTAAATTGAAATACATCATATCATAACCTGTACGATAATTGACATTTTCATTTCCAATAGGCCACGTTGTGTTTTTCACAAGAACTACAAATTGATAACTTTTACTCAATTGATTTGTAGTCGTCCTGGGTTGGTCTTGATAAGCATAACTAAATAAGGGAGGTAAATCGGTCACAAATTGGTATGCACAATAATTCGTAAGAGAAACCCATCCACTATCCCAGGATGAACCCCAGTATCCTATTTTTGATCCGTCTGCATTACGTTGTTTAACGGGTCCGCCTAAAGTTGCACTCTTTGAAAAAGTGACTTTGTTGTGAAGATAACATTCTTCCATATACATAGCAAGATAATTTTGTACACTGGAACCTGTTTTATTATTCCATTTTACATCCCCTTCAAAAGTTGCATGAATCGAACTAGCATCGTTAACAGCAAACCAGCCATTATAAAGAGAGGAATCTCCTACAATTAAATGATTAAAATCTTGAATCACCGATGGTGAAAATCCTTGTGCTTGAATGGTATGCGCAAAGTTTGCCTTTGTACCATAAAGCTCATAACATTCCATTTGATTCTGAACTTCTAATGTTTTTTCAATTAATAACTCACTCTGTAATAGCGAAGTGTCTGGAATATCTCCAATAAAATTAAAAAAGCTGCTATGATTATACAAACTAGGGCAAACAGTGCTAGTAGCTTCAACATGATTAGATGTCATGGGGGGCAGATGAGAAATATTATAGTAGATAGCATAAGGAGTATTTGCAATCGCTAAAAGAGTTGGGTAACATTTATTAAAATTCGCGCTACGTGACACAGTCATATTTTCCAAAGTAGTTGTATAAGTAGTTAAATTTCCAAGCCATTTTTGACCATTAAGAATTTGGGTAACAATTAAAAGTCGAGGAAGCAGTTCGTTGGAATAAAGAAATGATTCTGCTGTTAGGTTTTCCACAAAAACATGAGCTAAAGCGCTATGGTTTGAGATATCTGTGGTTTTGGAAGGAACATTAAAAGTAATGTTGGTGGTTTGTTCTTGTAGCTTGTACACCCTTTGCCACAGAGCTTCCAATTGAGCATCAGAAATATAAGAAGAAGAACCCCTACATTCATCATATACACTTAACATTTTGTAAAAAACAAAAGAGCTTTAATTAAAATTGTTTTTAACTATAAATCCAAATCGAGTAATAACCAATAGTTGGGGAATAAGTACCAATTCCATAATGAACTCCGGTGCTGCTAGTAGGTCTTCCAAATATCGTCATCACTGTTCCATTGGACGAGGTTTGGGTACCTAAAACATCTACCCCACTATAAGTGTTCTCCGGATCGTCTATATGATTTTCAAATCCCATATATAATGCTACATTATTCAAACCAGTTGTTAAAGTAAAGAAAAAGTTGGTATATTCTACATTTGCAGGCCAAGGTTGCGCACCATAAGGACAATTCACTGTCTGCGCTATAGTAAATCCATCCTTCCAAGCATTGGCTGTAGATTGTCCGCTAACATCAACAAAAAAATTGGCACCATTATAGTAGTTGGTGCTATTTTGATACCATTCGGTTTCTTTAAAATAAACTCGAAATTTATAAGGATGTTGACCAAAACTCCAATAATTAGGCAAATCAGTAATAAATTGATATGAAGAACGAATTTGGACAGGGAACCAACCACTTTTCCAAACAGGTTCCAAATAGGCTGGAACCGATCCTCCTGACATTACAATGGGTCCATAAAAATAAGCATTGGAATAACATGTAAAATCTTGATAAACGGTTAATGTATTATTTTGACTCCAGGGTAAATAACAATCAAAAGTATAGGTAGGATGGGCTTTTCCAATTTGAATCCCACCTTGAAAAGTAGTGGTTCCATAAACTTCTAAAGTTCCGTCGAGAGTAGTCGAATTTCCCACGGTAAGTGTTGTTAAGCTCACAGCTTGTAAAATATTAAAATTTTCTGCTGTGACAATTCCACTAAAATACCCATTGGCCGCATTTAAATCTCCCGAAATATCCGTTTCTCCATTCACAAGTAAATTTTTACCAATTTGCAAACCTCCCGTAAATTTCGATTTCGAATCTTCATAATTTAAATAAAAATTCACCCCTCCGTAACTAACAAGAGGTGTTGCAATATAAGCTTCACATTGAAGATTTGTAGCTACCACTTCATAACATCCAAATAAAGTATTTGTAAGAACGCTATATTGTGAGCTGGATTCGTGAACTACCTTTAATTCATTTACAACTGTGTTAGGTAAAGTAGCTGTATTTGTGACTGTAACGTTTTCTCCTACAAAATCCGTAGCTGTCAGCGTATCAATATTACCTTCAGGAGCTGTAATTTGTTCCGAAGCGTTGACATTATCCGATGTTAAAACATCCACATAAAAATACGTAGAGGTAATATCAGTTGCGGAAAGTATGTCCATTTGTGTGTTATTTGTTATTGTAGTAGTATTGGTATTTGATGCATAGGAAATATCAGTACATTTTACCTCTAATTCAGCAATAGCTGCGACAAGAGGTGCAACATCCGGATTTAATCCATTTCCATCTCCTTCACATGCACAATAATAACTAATCATTTTTGAATGAATGATAAAAAGAACACAAAAAACAATTTCACCTTTTAAAAAGAAAAAATTACAAAACTTTCAAATGGGTAAAAAGAAGGAGAAAAAAGAAACGAAATCAAAAAAATCAAAATCCTCCAAATATGAATTATTACAAGAGATTAAACATCACGAAAAAATGAAAAAGCCACGTAAACTAGAATTAGATGTAAAAAAACATAAAAAATTCTTACATGCAAAAGCTCCGGTATTTTCTGAAGATTGTTTTTATTATTATGTAGCTCCGATTGTATGGTCATTGAGAATACCCATACTCTTTGCTTTTTTTATAATTGTGTTCTTTGGATTAAAAAAAAATTTAGAAACAATGTCATGTTGGTTCCTGTAATTAATTTCTGATGGATTATCGACTGAGCCTCCGCCAAATCGATCATAAGCTGAATTAAAAGTGACTACCTTTCCTTTAGAACCCACCTTGCGAGCCAAATGTCCTCCTAACGAATGACCAACAGTTGTTAAATCTGTTTCTTTATATTTTTGCTCTGCTTGTTTTTGAATTTTTTCTGCATGTTTATATCTTTTTGTTTTGGTTTGTAAATTCGTACCCAATAATGAATCCAAAACAAGAGCTGCATCCGAAACAGCAAAATCTTTTAATCCTTGGCTTCCTCTATGTGCAACAATCGTGCGATTCTCTTTTGGATGATGATATACTTTTACTCGCCGTCCTGATAATTCATGATCTAATCGATAACCACCAATTTTTTGATGACTGTTGCCATATGTAGCTTGAGCTACTCTCTGCAATCTCTTTTTTTGTTGTTCTGAAATTCGTACCATTTTAAAAAATTTTTTTCGTTTATAAAAAAATCGATTTTAAAGAAAAGTCCAAAATCCGAAAATCGGAAATACGAAAATCGAAAATTCGAAAATCGTAAATACGAAAATACGTAAATCGGAAATCGTAAATACGAAAATACGAAAATCTGAAATACTAAAATCGGAAATAGAAAATACGAAAATACGAAAATCGGAAATACGTAAATACGAAAATCTGAAATCGGAAATACAAAAATAGGAAATATGTAAATACGAAAATCGAAAATCGAAAAAACTCTTAAAGATTCGAGTGTCTTTTCAAGATATATGACTCAAAACCTCACAATTTTTTGTTTTTTTGACAATGCAACGAGTGACAATCAACGATTTAAAGCTTGAAATGGAAGACTCCGGATGTGGTTTTTCAGCTGTTCCTCTTTCAGATGTTCTTTCTAAGAGAAATGCAGATGGTGAAACTGTTCTTAAATTTGATCATTTTTTATGTCAAACATGCAACCTAACTGTTGAGGTATTATTTCATCTCCAAACTGATGTGGAACGTGAACATAAACACCCTGGTGAATTGGTTTGTTGGGGTTGTTATTTGACTCATTTTTTTCTAATGAAATATGGTCCTGATCCTGATGAGAAGAATGATAAGGAAAGAGAACAAATGAAGATGTTTTTTGATGGTTTAATCGTTGAGTGTTTTGCCATTTATGGAATCAACAAAGTTCCCCCATTTATGCTTGCCTTCAAGGGTCCAATTACTTATTTTCGATTCGTTTGTAACCCGATTCAGGAAAGCGTTTGGTTCATGCAGATCAACGATGTTTTTGTTTTCAATGATAATCGATTGATTACTTTTAAGGTTTAGTTATCTAATTAATCACTATTCCTCTTTTAAAACCTCTTAATCCGCGCGCCATGCCGTTATCGTGACTGGGAAAC
>OGWG01000079.1_pt1 | contig 15636 bp, 9 predicted proteins | sample 1575911 | NCBI WGS metagenome assembly OGWG01 (sample SAMN07581534, study PRJEB24739) | freshwater metagenome
CTTAACCCTAGCATGTTTTGAATTAAAATCGCCTTGGTGCTTGGGGTGATTGCCGCTTCAATTTGTGCTGCATGGCTGCAGAGCGTTGAAGGATTTATATCCACATACACCGGTTTCGCGCCAAGATATAAGATCGCATTCGGGACCACTACGCAGGTGAATGCCGGGAGTATCACCTCATCCCCCGGACCGATGCGCATAGCCTTCAACACCGCATACAAGGCCACTCTTCCCTTCCAATAAAGAAATACCCGACTCGACTCGATGCCGAGAAAAGCAGCCAGCGCGTTTTGATATTGTGCCTGTAACGTCATGTTTTTCGTGAGGTAAACGGTAAGGAGAATAATCCTGCCAATGAGCCAATTCCGTAGGAAAAATGCAACAAAGTGAACGCTACGATGACCCAAAAGAAGCGGTTTTTATCGTTTCTTGCACCCAGGGAAACCACAGCAATAGCAAACCAATAAATGCCAATCATCCCCGCACTTCCCAATAACCACATTGGATTCTATAAACCTAGGGCCAACAATACGGGCATAAAGCAAGCACTCACAAAGAGTAAGGGAATAAAATGCCGAAGGCTGAGCGACGAAACAGTGCGTGTAATCCAAACCGTTTTCAAATTCCATCGACCGTTTCTATAATTATTCAAGGCCATCGCTTGGAAGGTTTCCCGGGCAAAATAGGTACACTTGGCTTCTGGAGTGAGCAATATCCTGCCCCCATTTCGAAGTAGGCGTTTTGATAATTCCATATCATGGTTTCGTATTAGCCGTTCATCGTAAGCTCCTGAACTTTTTAGCACCTCTGTAAGGTACAAACCAAAAGGGACGGTATCAACGGCCATAAGTTCCTTAACTCCAGTACGAAATTTAGCGTTCCCTACCCCCACCGGGTGCATTAATACGGTGCGAATGGATTCCGAAATTGGATTACTTCGTTTTACTTGGGTTTCCATCACTCCACCTGCGGCTACAGCCTCGGGATGTTGCTGCAACACCTGCATCAGGGCATGAATATAACCCGTTTCAAAAGAAGCATGAGCGCTGGAAATTAAGGTATACTTGCCTTGGGCAGCGAAGACACCGATATTCAAGGATCTTGGGGTAATTCTCAACGGATTATGGAGAATTTTTACCTGAGCATAGGTGCCTTTGATCTGCTCTAGTACCTCGAGCGTACCATCGTTTGATTGCCCATCTACAATAATAATCTCCAAAGAATCTTGCGAAAAGCCATTCGAAAGGAGGGATTCCACACAGCCCCGAATATACAACACCTCGTTGTAACAAGGGATTACGACAGAAACTTCAGGTTTCATGCTGAATAGATTTTAACCCGGTAGAATAACAAATCAGGAGGCAAGACCACAAGAGCCAAAATACAATTCCAGACTGTCGTTCCATCATGGATTCAAAAAGTCCGTTGAAAGCGAAGGCAGACACCCCTACCACGAGTAAATAATTCCTATTCCTTATACCCCATCCTATAAGTCCAGCAAGCAGAAGGATAAGCCAACACATACCAAACCAACCAGTTTCTATGGCTGTGTGGAGATATTGGTTGTGCGGATTCAAATGTTCTTTCGCCAAGTTCAATTGACCGTATTCCAGAAGTTTAGACTCCATGGCCTTGGGCAAATTTCCAACGCCGAGGATACATTCGTACAAGGATGGCGAAGAGACCAAGTACATCCAGTACCTGCAACTGTCGGAATACAAACCGCCTATGTCAGCGGTGACGCTATGGTGGTTCGTCGAGCGCTACCTTGACGGCTCTATACCGAATCTGCTGATTACCCTCAACGGAGGCTCCCAAAGGTTGGGCACAGCAGAATTTTTTAAGGCTTCATTATGAAAACAGAAGTATTTTTTGATTACTCGGAACACATACTTAAGGCGCAAGACAAAGCAAAACAAGTTTATGCTGCGTGTCTTGAAGAAAGGTACGAAGACGCCATGCGTTTTTGTTTGGAGTCTACGGCACACTTGTACGATACATACGCGGCTATCATGACGAGGCAAAACAATGATACAAAAAGACACGAAAGTAAAGATTAGATCCACCGGTCAGATAGGTTACATAGCAAACATAGATGAGATAAGTTACTGCATACGAACACCGTCAACTGATGGCTGGCCTTTTCCTAGCTATCAATGGGTTTTGAAGCGCGATGTAGTGCGTATGCACGATAAAAAAGAATTGCCTGATGTAGGCGATGCACCTTTTTAGGAGTTTATGATGCCTTACGTAAACAAACCAAGGCCGTATAAAAAAGAATATGAACAATATGACGGTACTGAAAAAGTCAAGAAAAAACGCGCAGAACGTAACAGGGCAAGAGCCATAATGGAAGATAAAGGTCTTGTAAGTAAAGGAGATGGTAAAGATGTCCAACACACGAAGGCTTTGTCCAAGGGGGGGTCCTACAAAGACGGTCTTAGTGTCATGTCTGCGTCTGAGAACAGATCATTCAAACGAAACGCAAATCACGAACTAGTGTCAGAGACAAGCACAAAGGAAAGGAAACAGCGTGGAAATAGTTGACAATAAGTCGCTTTTAATACGTACTAAGTACCCAGATAAAATCAAAGAGGCTATAGGAAATGTCGTCATCACTAGGGGAGATGAGTCTGTCTATGAGGTTAAGGTAGCGTGGGGTATACACGAGGCCCAGATACTTAGGTCACTTAACCTGAAGGGTGTGCCTTCCCCCATATTGCGGGACTATGCATGGCCGGGGGTGCATCCCCCTATGGAACACCAGCGAAAAACTGCTGAGTTTTTAACTCTCAACAGGCGAGCTTTTTGTTTTAATGAACAAGGAACTGGCAAGACTGCTTCTGCCATATGGGCTTCAGACTATCTTATGGACATGGGCATAGTTCGCAGAGTACTAGTTGTATGCCCGCTGTCTGTAATGCAGTCGGCTTGGCAGTCTGATTTGTTTAAGTTTGCTGTACATAGAAGCGTCAATATTGCTCATGGCACGCAACGCAAAAGAAAAGAAATTATAAATGGTGATGCAGAATACATAATAATTAACTACGATGGGGTAGAAATAGTTCGGGAAGAAATACTGAGTGGTAGCTTCGACCTTATCATTATCGACGAAGCTAATGCATATAAAAACTCGCGCACGAACAGGTTCAAAGTTATGCGCAGTCTTTTAAGCTATAAGACACGACTGTGGATGATGACTGGCACTCCTGCATCACAATCCCCTCTTGATGCATATGGACTAGCTAAACTTTGTATCCCAGACAGAGCGCCGCTTCTGTACGTAGAGTACAGAGACTCTGTCATGCATCAACTAAGCCGATTTAAGTGGGTTCCAAAACCGGGGTCTGCTGACATAGTACACAAGCTTTTGCAACCAGCAATTCGGTTTACAAAAGAAGAATGTCTTGATTTGCCAGAGCAGTTGTATGTCTCTCGATATGCGCCTATGACGCCGCAACAATCAAAGTTTTATGCGCAAATGAAAAAAGATTTTATTCTGTCTGCTATTGGAGAAGACGTAAGCGCAGTAAACGCAGCGGCCAATTTAACTAAGTTGCTACAGGTAGCGTGCGGTGCGGTATACACCGACTCTGGAAACATCATGGAGTTTGATGCCTCAAACAGGCTAAGAGTCTTGCAAGAAGTTGTGGATGAGGCAAGTCACAAAGTTCTTGTGTTTGCACCGTTTACGCACACCCTTACCATCATAAAAGAATATCTGATGAAAAATAAAACCGCCGCTGAAATTATAGACGGTAGTGTGCCTGTTAAGAAACGCACAGAACTTATCACGAGGTTCCAAGAACAAGATGACATCAAAGTGTTGATAATTCAGCCGCAAGCAGCTTCCCACGGTATTACTCTTACAGCAGCAAACATCGTCATTTGGTACGCGCCTGTGACATCTATTGAGTCCTACTTGCAGGCGAACGCTAGAGCGCACAGGCAGGGGCAAAAGAACCCTGTGACAGTCGTACACATCGAAGGCAGTCCAGTAGAGAGCAAGCTGTACGACATGCTGTCTAGCAAGATTGAATTACACAATAAAATCATAACCTTATATGAGAAGGAGATGGCCGAGTGACCACTTGACAAGCGATCTGGACCCAGGTATACTTACACTGTGTTTAATTCACAACAGGAGAAAAGGATGGAAGTACCAGTTGAGAGGATCATAAGCACCTTTCTCAAGATCCGTGGGGTAAAGGAAGCTCTTACTAAAGAGTACGAAGCAAAAGTATCGGATCTGGACGAGCAGATGGGGCTTCTTAAACATAAGCTGTTGCAGATCTGCAAAGAAACTGGCGTAACCTCACTTGGTACAGGGAACGCCGTAGCGTATCGTACAGTTAAAACCCGCTACTGGACGAACGACTGGGAGAAGTTCTATTCGTTCATGCGTGAGCATGGAAAGATGGAGCTTTTGGAGAAGCGGATACATCAGTCTCACATGAAGGAGTTTCTTGAAGAAAAGCCCGAGGCGCGTCCACAAGGACTGCAAATCGACCAAGAGTATGAAATTACTATCAAGCGCAAATAGGAACTTATATGGCTAACTCAAACGTATCCATTTTTAGTAACGCAGTACCAGACTATCTCAAAAGCCTTGAGATAGACGATATGACCCGTGCTTTGTCAGGAGGGTCTGGGGGCAAGCGTATTTCAATTAGGGGCCGTGTCTTTCGGTTGATGGTGAACGGCAAAGAAGTATCCAAGAACGAAAACAATGCCATGAACGTGGTCATTGTTGCTGGTGGTAAGGATATTGCACGGCACTACCACGCCAAAGTGTATTCTGCGGGTGACACGTCACCGCCAGACTGTTTTTCTAACGATGGCGTTAGGCCTGATCCATCAGCGCACAGCCCGCAAAACGAGACTTGCGAGGGGTGCCCTCAGAACATCCAAGGATCGGGGAATGGTAACTCTCGCGCCTGCCGCTTCCAGCAGCGGCTAGCGGTTGTCCTTGCGGACTACATCGACGGAGACGTGTACGAACTGGCGTTACCTTCAAAGTCTCTCTTCGGTAGGGGCGATCTTGATAAGATGCCGTTTCAGCAGTATGCTAAGTACGTCGGCTCACAGGGGCGCAACATCAATACTCTTGTGACTGAGATGAAGTTTGACTCTGATAGTGATACGCCTAAGTTGGTGTTTCGTCCGATTAGGTTTCTCACGCAGGAAGAGTGGTTGCAGGCTAAGGCCCAGGGGGATTCTCCTGAGGCGAAGGCAGCACTTCGCATCACTGTAGGTCCGCCTCCCAAGCCACAGCTTCTTAGCAGCGTCGAAGAAATTATCCCAGAACCTACGAAGAGAACTACCAAAAAGACCGTTGAACCCGCCCCAAAGAAGGAGTTTGTGGACGTGATTAGCAGTTGGTCTACGGACGATGAGTGATGGATAAGCGTGGGTATTCTGTGCGCATGGTTGCAACTGTAATGGCAGGTGACCCTTCTAATCCTGTCAACAAATTAGCAAGGCATTGCATCACTAATTTAGTAACGGTTGCGTACGTGGCTACACTTCTTGGTGTATCCAAAGCGTCAGTTTACAATTGGTTTCTAGGTAAAACAAAACCTAATAAGCTTGGTTTGTCTAGAGTCCAAGACGCACTAATAAAACTACAAGTAGAGTAGAGTCAAACGCCACAGCCCGCAAGGACTGTGGCGTTTCGTCAGGAGGTTCTAATGTCTATCGATAAGTTTATTACTGCTTTGTTACCAGCAGATGGTAACTATTGCGTTGTTGGCATAAAGTCAAACTGTGCCACGGTCCAGCGTTTTGTAAAAACCATACAGGCACTTGAGGAGGAAGCAACCAAACTATATGATGAAGACTATAACGTATATTTTGCCTGCGCTAAATACGCGTCGCCCACTAATAGAAAAGCCAAGAATGTACACAGCGTCCAATCATATTGGCTAGATGTAGATTGTTACGATGATAAGCCCTACGCCGACCAGAAAGAAGCGATTGTTGCACTGAAGAAATTTTGCGAAACATGCAAGCTGCCCAAGCCTACGATTGTTGACTCTGGAAGAGGCATCCACGTTTACTGGGGTTTGGATGCTCCTGTAGAGCCTAGCGAATGGAAGGCTACAGCAGACAAACTTAAAGCAGCCTGCCATGAACATGACTTCAAAGCCGACCCAGCTAGAACAGCAGATATAGCGTCCATACTGAGACTGCCAAACACACTTAACTATAAGACGAACCCGCCGACTGCGGTTACATTATTAACAATTGGTAAACCAACTACACAAGCCTATATGGCCCAGTGCTTAGGTGTGGTTTCACAGCCTAGAGCCGAGTATGACAACGGGGGCATTAATGAACTAACAAAGTCTTTGATGGGCAACAAGAAAAGTAAATTTTCTAATATTATAGGGAAGGGTTGCGAGCAGATAGATTTTGCATATAAAAATCAGGAGCAAGTTAAGGAACCGCTGTGGAGGGCGGTCTTGTCAATAGCCAAACACTGTGTAGACGCACCGACTGCAATACATGAGGTGTCTAGGCACCATCCCAACTATGATCCGATCCAGACTGAAGATAAGGCGTCTAAGACGTTGGGGCCGTACAAGTGCGATTGGTTTGAGAAGAACGACCCAAGCAAGTGCGCCAACTGCGAGCACAAGGGGAAGATAGGTTCTCCGATTGTGTTGGGCAGGTTTACAGAAGAAGCCGACACCACAGATAAGTATGATATACCTAAACTACCTTTTCCTTATTTCCTAGGAAACAACGGGGCTATATATAGGAAGTCTGTAGAGGAAGACGCAGATGCGACGCTAATCTACGAGCATTGCTTGTATGTTGTAAAAAGAATGCGAGACCCCCAGAACGGAGAAGTTGTTTGGTTGCGTTTGCATACGCCCAAGGACGGAGTACGAGAGTTTGCGTTGTCTGCTACCGACTTGCTTACTACAGATCGTCTCAGAGAGCGGCTTGCGTGGTACGGAGTCATGGCGCTTAAGAAGCAAATGGACAGCATCATGCAGTACATCGTATACTTTGTGAAGGAATTACAGTGCAGGACAGGAGCAGAACTTATGCGTAATCAATTTGGTTGGACCGACAGGCACCAGTCTTTCATAGTGGGTGACGTAGAAATCTTAGCTAACTCAGAGAAGTATTCTCCACCATCCAGCCTTACTAAAGACTATTGCTCAGCGTTCGGATCTAAGGGCACGCTAGAAGAGTGGAAGAAAATTATCAACGTATACAACCAGCCAGGGTTTGAGCCACATGCCTTTGCGTTTTTTACTGCATTCGGCGCACCGCTCATAAAGCACATCAATCTAGCCGGGGCGATCATCAATCTTGTGAACGACGAATCTGGCACCGGTAAGACCACATCCCTGAAGTGTATGCACAGCGTCTATGGGCACCCCGAAGAAATGATGCTTATGTCAAGGGACACTGCTAATACTAGATATCACAGACTTGGTGTAATGAATAATCTTCCTCTGGGTTGTGATGAGATAACAAAGATGTCTGGTGACGAGTTCTCAGACTTTGCATACGCCGTTTCCCAAGGCCGAGGCAGAGGGCGTATGAAGATGAATGTAAACGAAGAGCGAATGAATTTTGCCAAGTGGGCTACCATCATGGTGTGCAGTTCTAATGCATCCGTCGTAGACAAACTTAAGACACTGGGGACTTCTGATGGGGAACTCATGAGGGTGCTTGAATTTACTGTCCCTAGTACTAAGCTGCTTAGCAAAGAGAAGGCTGATACAATTTACAGTAGCTTATACAGTAATTATGGCATGGCAGGTAAGATCTATCTGCAAGATCTTGTAGCTAACCTAGAAGAACGTATCAAAGCAGTGTCGGAAGTCCGCAGGCTGCTTGATCGGAGGGCTAATTTTTCTAACCGAGAGCGATACTGGTCGGGCATGGTGGCCTGCAATATAGCGGGGGCACTAGTTGCTCGCAGTCTGGGTCTTCACGATATCGATGTGCGCCGTGTGTTTGACTGGTTGATCTTAGAGATACGCGCCATGCGAATGGACTCGGCTATACCATTGACTAACAGTTCTCAGATCATTGCTGATTTTTGGAACAGGTACAGGAAAAATACACTTATCATTAACGGGGAGCTTGATCGCAGGTCCAATGTAGAGGCGCTACCTATACTGGAACCTTTTGGTGAGTTAGTAGTGCGATATGAACCTGACACGAAGCTACTGTTTATAGACTGTTCTTATTTACGCAAATATTGCCAGGAATACCGTATAAACATACGGTCTTTGATAAGAAATCTTACAAAAGAAAAAGTTTACGTAGAGACTGTGAACAAGCGTATGTCCAAGGGAACAAAGCTAGGGAACATACCAGCACAAGCCGCCTACGTTCTTGACTGTAACGAAGGCACGTTTATAGATACCGACGCGCTGATAAGCGACGTGAAAGAAGAGACAGCGAATGAGCCATGCAAATCGACGGCGTAGAATACGACATTGACTTTAAAAAATTTAGTATTAACAGTTCTTTCTTTGTACCTTGCATACACGCAGAAGAAGCCAAGAAGGAAATGAGAGCGAAGATGAAGCGCCTAGGGTTCAAAGTTGGCATACGGTTTGTATTCCACAATGGCATTAGGGGCTTGCGCGTGTGGCGTCTTTTGTAGTATACTGCGGGCTGTTTCTCCTCCTGGGTTGGACTTTTCCCCCGCCAATGCTCCCCGCATTCGCGGGGGTTTTTATTCCTTCAATAGACCTTTAGCTTTAAGCGCAGCGGCCAGTTGTTCGTCTGTCATATCGTCGTACTGTGGATAGTTTTGTCGTACTTCCTTGACAGTCATAGCAGGCGGCTTCGGTGTTGGTTTTTCTAACATTTGCCCTACATAGGGTGTAGTTCGTTTGTCTAGCCGAGCACCAATAGCCTCTGCTTCGTTCTTTAGCTTTTGTCTTGTTTCGAATGATCTTTCTATTTTATCAGGTAGCGTGCTTTCACCTAGCATTGCAGGGTATTTTTCGTAGAACTCTACAGCTTTGTATAGCGCGTCTTCAAAGCCTTTTTCGTTTTCTCTTTCTTGCCATAGAACATCGAGTATTCCTTTTTCTTTGCTGAGAAGTTTTTGCTCACTTTCTTTCGTCTGTATAGCTCGTTTCTGTATCATCGCCAGTGATTCAGGCTGTAGCCCAACCGCCTGCATGGCAAGCATCCAGCCACTAAAATCTTCGGGGGGCATTTGCACTTCCCCAGATCGTGTGACTGCTCCTTCTGTGCCGTAACGATAAGCTTGCATTGGTTTTTGGAAAAACGCAGGCATCGCTTTTTCTACGGCACGATAGTACTGTCCTTCGCTATATAACTTATATGCGTTTATTGCGTTCATTCCTAGGCCGACAACTGGCCCAGCATTAGCTATAATTTCTTCTATAATACTTTCTTCTATATCTGACGAATACCTGCCGTCTCTATAGAACATGTTCTTGGGGTCGAGACTCACACGTTCAGATAGCGACCCACCTACCAGTTGTGACACTGGGCCGCGAGCAAACGATTCACCACCTAACCAACTAGAAGCCCATCTCCTAAACCAGTTTACATAATTGAATAATTCATCGTCATCCTTTTCATCCCCCGCAAACATTGCAGCTAGAATCGGCATACCTATCCAGAAAAACGGCATAGCCTCAAGACCGCCCAACAAGAATGTAACGCCAAGTATCCCTAGTGCTTCTTTTCTAGCTTGGCTAGACAGCCCCCGCTTAAATTCTTCTACCTCTTTAATCCTGCGATCTATTTCTGGCTGCGAGAGGTTTTGTGAAACAAAGAAATCTGTAAGTTCTTTTCTTTCTTTTTTACTAAATGATGGAGTAAGACCCGTAAGAAGCGGGCGCATATAATTATATGTCGCCATAAATGCATACTGCTTGAACTTAAGTATTATGCTAAGTGGTATGTTTGCAAACAACCGAGACTTCATCTGTCGGCTAAAGTCTCCCAGTGTCAAGCCAGCTACCCGCTTTGCTTCATCGATTGCGGCGTCGAATGCTTCATCTGGAGAGTACACTTCGGGATCGCCGTTTGCGTCCCGAAGAATAAATCCGCGCATGTCGCGCTTTGGTGCGTTAAGCAGTCTTTCATACTCAAGCTCAAACGTAGACATCAAAGCAACTTCGCGGTTTAATCTTTCCGACTGATGAAATAAGCCGCTAAGAATTTTTTTAATTACTTCATATCTAGTTGTGTATAATTCTGATGGACGATCACTAAGATCAAATATGTCGTTAGTCAAACTTATATTTATCTGGCCTTGGTTAATGAACTCATCAGCAGCACGTTGCAATAGTGGGGGCAACTTGCCTCCTTCTACAATAGAGGGAAACTGCATTGCCAATGCGAGGCTCGGCTTTTTCTGCTTTATGCTTTGCGCAATTGGAGAGAAGGTTCTTCCGGGTGTGGTAGCTGCATACCTACCTGCGTTCCTAAGTAAAACTTCGGTAGCCTTAGCGTACCCATAGGTTCCACCTAGTTTGGAACCTGTGAACACAGCAAAACCCAGCAGATTGAGCATGGATGTAAACGGAGCCGACAACATCCAATAGAACGTCGTTGAGCTTGCGGCTCCGGCCATTTTTGCGGCAAGGGATTTATCTTCTGCGCTAAGAATAGTTTTGGTTCTTTTATCAAGCTCAAGTACATAGTCTCTGTACATTGCAGCTTTGTCTGGCGTAAAATACTCATTAACGTATTCGTACGCTTTATTTATGTTGTTAATAAAATCGTTGTTATATTTGACGCGAGACATCTGGTAGGCGCTGTGCACAGCTACGTCTGCAAAAACGCGTAGCATGTCTCCACTTGCACCCTGGATTCCCTTACGGTTAATGAACATCTTACGCAAGCTTTGTTGCGGCAGCATGATATACATCAACTGATTAAGCCCGTCTTTTATTTCTTTGCGGATCTCATCTTGGGTTTTAACACCGGGGGCGGGAGGCACAGGCCCTCCTGGCTGCCTAAGCGGTGGGCGAGGCAGTATCGAGTCTACAAGCTCATCAATCTTTTTGATTACTTCAGTAGTAGCAAGGTTTTTTGTGATGAGTTCTGATACACCAGCCCCGTACTTGATAGTCTCTGCAAGTTTCTTTTGTTGTGCGTTGCCAGCTTCAAGCTCTCTTTTGCGGGCTAGCCGTGCCAGTTCTCTACCTGTCTCACTTTCAAACTCGTAAAATTCTTTAAATTTTCCAGAGCCTACCTGGAACCAATACTCTCCGAAGCGCCTAAGCGGAAAGTATGGGGTCTTTAACTTATCCGGGCCAAACATCTCGTTTATTTTGCGTATGGCTGCTTGCCTTTCGTGCTTTGGTAGCCTCAAGGCTTTTAGCTTCATGTCGCGAACCATCTCTTTTAGATTATTCGCAAAATAATCTCTTACCAACACATAAATCTGCTGAAACTCTGGGTCAAGCGATGCCCACGCAGCATCAAGCTCTGGGTTTGTAGTACCCATAGCTGGATCTAAACCTTCAATTGTGGCGTCCAGCATAATCTTACCAAGCAGTTCTGACTGCTTAGGATTCTTGTTTTGTGCGTTAATCCACTTTAGAGTAATTTCACGAGCGTCGTTTAGCTTTTTAAGGCGAAACGAAGTCATCTTGTCAACTATGTTAATTGCTGCGACAAGCTGTGGGAACTTGTCTCTTGTTACATCTGCCATCTGCCTAAGCGTTGCAGTGTATAACCAAGCCCTACGCAGTTTGCCGTTAACTGGATTCCAGATGGCAGGAACTATGGTTTTGGAAACTTCGTTCCACACCGCAGAGTTTTTAAACGCGTTGTTAAGCGTTCCTATTAAAGTTTTAGATACGTCTTCAACTGTCCTCCACTTGGACTTGCCGCTTATTGGGCCTCGGATTGAATATAGAGCATCAAAATATTCATCGGCGCGCTTGGCGTTTTTTGCCAAGATACGAACAACAGGGGGCGCTGGTCTACCCTCTGCGCGGGCATCCCCCTGCCCAAAAGTATTAAGAAACGCATACTTCTCACTAATGTCTGCTGTTTCGCTTGGCGGCTTTTGTCGCCGTTCTTCCTCCGTCATGTCCTGGCGTATTTGTGTGTTTCTGGCTTCAATCTCGCCAGAAATCATTTGATACAAATCGTGCTTAATATCTATAACAGAAGCACGGTCAAAACCAGCACCTAAGGAGCTTTCAAGTTTATTGTAGTTGTCTTTAGCTACGCGATGCTCGTCTTTAGCTTGTTTTATTTCTTCTTTTAGTTCGTCTTCACGTTTGGTTAATTTATTCAGTTTATCCACAGTTGCAAGCACAGTCGGGTCTTCTGGTGGTCCACTAATAAACCGACCCGTATACGTGACTGTGCCCTCCAACTTTCTTTTTTCTAAAAGTAAATTTTCTTCTTCCTCATGTTTAAATAAGTCTAATTTGCGATGCCGCAACTCATCTATATTATTTTGCAACTCTTCATTTTTGTCTCTAGCTGCCTTTCTTTTTTTATTAATTTGCTCATATAAAATATTTTGCTCTGCTTTTTTAGCTTCTATTAAAGAACTAATTTGATTTCTTTTAAAAGCATCTCTAAAAGCACCAATTTTTTGATCAAATAAATCAGATATTTCTTTCTTTAGTTTTTCTTCTTTTTCTACAATATCTTTAATTTCTGCTTCTGTGCTATTTGTATTTGCATCTTTCTTATCCAATAAATCTTTTATCTGCTCGCGAACTTTTTGTTTTTGTTCCTCAACTTGTTTATTTATTGCGTCTATTTTTCCTTTGACAATAGATACTGCAACGTCTACAGCGCTTTTTAATTCTTGTCTGGTGTTTTCTATCCCCTCGCCTACATCATTTAATTCTTTTACTAAGCTTTTTTCTTTATCCCCCAACAAATTTCTTTTTGTTACGGACTTACTAAGTTCAAACTGGTTGTCAATAGCCGCCTCTACAGTAACTATTTTTCTTAGTGTGTCAGTAATCAGTTTCTTAGAATCATAAGTCTCAGGATAAACCTTACGGGCTTCTTCTAAAATATATTCATAGCGCTCTTTAAGTAATTCTAATATATCTACGTTATTAGCAAGCTGCACAGATTCAGCATTACCGCCAGGACCAAACCCTTCTTTGCGTTGAATCCAGTGTTGTATTTCATGCAGCAATGTAGAAAAAGGATTTTTTGCGTAGGGCGTTATCGTTATTGTTCCATCTGGAGAGAAGTAGCCTTGTACAGATTCACTCCAGTCAAGAAATGCTTTGCGTTTAAAAACGACAACGTCTTTTAGTTCGGGGTACGCCCTGTAAAGCTCGGGGTGGTCTAATATTTCGCCTATTGTCGTTCGCTCATTCTCTGGTGTGCTGGCTACAGAAGAAAAAACAGCGTTTACTTCCGGCAAGTTGGTCCAGAAATCAGCTTTGAACGTGGCTTTACTATCGTTTATTTCATAGCGCCATTGATCATCTATCTTGCTGTGCAACCAGCCCGTTTTGTTCCATATCTCTATAGGCGACGCACCGTTAGCTTCCAGGGCCTTAGCCTGTTTAAGGTTGCCTTCCTTGCGAGTTTTGTCGTCTGCAATTTCTTGCGGGTCATATGAACTATAGTCAATGGACTTTTGACCAGCAAATGAGTAGTAGCCTGATGTTCTTTTGGTTAGTAGAGATTTACTCTTATACTCACCATCCGCTTTAATTAAGCTGTCCAAAGCACGAAAAAGCAAGGCGTTTGACGGCAAGCCAAAGTAATCTTTAAGTTTGGCAACTAGTTCCGTGATCCACTGCTTAATACGGCTAATTACAGAGGTAGTGCCTTCAAACCGCCCCTGCATTATTTCAGTGGCGTTTACTGCCCAAAACTCAGATGGGTTTATGTATTGATAGTAACTGGGCGGGACTTCTCCTCTAGCAATCATGTTTACAGCATAGCTTATGGCCGCGTTGTTTCGTTTGTCGCTTAAAGCTACATTATGAACAATTGTTAAGTATTCTCGTACTGATGAACCAGGAGAACTACGGTTTAGTTTGTCGATCAAAGCATTAAGCCACATCTCTCTAATCTGGGCTTGCAGCTTTTCGGGCATCATTCGTTCAAAATGATGCAGTAATTCGTGGACGGCTGTTGAACTGTTCATATTGTCAACAAACAGTCGAACAATACGCGGAAGCGGCAGATATTCTCCTGCCGAAATTTCGTCTCTTGGGCCTCTAATGGATATGGAAACGTCGTCTAGTAACGCAGGATTCAGGCCTATAAACCATTCAGTGAACTCCAGCGTCCCAGGTGGAAGTTCGCCTGCACGTTCGGATTTTAGTAAGCGCTCACGAAAATACAATTGCCCACGAACCAAGTCGGCAAGTTCCCTACCCTCCTTAGTTTCCTCATATATGCGATTTACTTCTTCAGCATAGTCTTTAGCAGTAATTTTTCCTTCCTGATAGCGCCTGTAGTATTTAGCTACAGCCCTGCGCAAAGACGGATTTACATTTCTAATCGATGAGACCGCTTCGGACGTAGTGCCTGTTGGTGCTGGCGCACCTACAAGCATCTCTGTTATGCTACGCAAAGAACCTTCGTCGTCAGGCTTAGCTTTGCTTTTTTCAAGTTCCTCCAGTAATTTTCGCTGCGCTGGTAGCATCTGTTCTTTGGCGGGTTTTCTTTCACCCTCTAAAGGCTCCACGCGTGTATCTTCGGGCACGCCTGTTTTAGCGTATGGGGTCCTTATAAAAGTTAAATATTCCTTTTTCTTTGCTTGTAGTTGATTTTCTAAAATATCGTATCTTTCCCGACCTTTACTATTAACTGCTGGTATCTTTCCCGCAGAAGTAAGAAGTCTACTTTGATCATTAGTCAAACTAGCAATATCAGACTCAAGTTTTGCTTTACGTTTATCATATTCTTCCTTAGTAGTTACGCTAGTAATAGGCCTTTCTTTGTTTATTTTTCTGCGTAAGTTATCAAGTTCAAATTCTATACCCTCTATTTCTTCCCCTAGGGCGTCGTATGCAATCCTAGCCTTACTTTTTTTGGCAGGTATAGCCCCTTTGGAGGTAAGCAGTTTTTTCTGCTGTTCAACAAGGCCACTAAGCTTATCGTCTAGTTCCGCCCGTAAAGCTTCGTTACTTGCTGCGAGCGGTGCGGCAGGTTCTGTGGCGGGCGTTTTCTTTGCGTAGTAATCTGCACGTAACCGTTTGTATTCGGCACGAGCAATTTCTTCCGCAACTATACTAATCATTGCGCTTGTAAATTTTGTTTCGTTTATTGTGTCTATTAAATTTTCTTCGTAACTATCAATGGCTTCGTCTATTGAAGAATAAAGAGATCTATCAGAGCCATAAGCTAATGCTCCTTCAAAATTGGCCTTGGCAATTGCTTTTATTTCTTTTTCTTCTTCATTATATCTAGTGTCTTCTCCAGCGTGCTGTTTATCTAACTGTTCTAGCTCTTCTAGTACTTTTTTTCTTCTAGCCGCTCTTTCTTCTTCGGAAACGGCTGCTGCCACTGCTGTTCCTTCAGCAGGCGCTGCTGCTCCCTCTTCTTTTGTTTCGACGGTTTCGGTGGGCGTAGGGGCACTGGGGGGTTCCTTTTTAGGTTGACGCACCATTGCGCCATCTGATTCCTGCACAAATCCATTGCGAGAACCTATCGTGACTGGGAAAC
>OGWG01000080.1_pt1 | contig 15577 bp, 31 predicted proteins | sample 1575911 | NCBI WGS metagenome assembly OGWG01 (sample SAMN07581534, study PRJEB24739) | freshwater metagenome
CACGCGCGCTCCGGCGATGCCTGCCGGTGGTGACGGTGCAGATGATGTCACCGAGATCGTCGATCCTACGAGCGGTCTCGCTTTCCAGGTCGCGCTCTATCGCCAGTATCGTCTCCACTTGGGCAAAAGACATCCCGTCATCATGCCCAGTTTCAGTTGAAGTTTAAGCGGGAAGTTTTTTACGAAGACGGATCTTCAACCTATGCCGCTCACCTAAACCTAGACTTAAACCTAAACAAATTCCCTCAATCTTCCGCCACCAATTTTTAAGTCATTCCGCATTATGAAATCAAGTGTATCTCGCCCGCAACATAATCGTGCACCTCGCCTTTCTTTTCAAGCCCCGTCTTTATGGAGTGGCACTCAGCGCAGAGCGACTGAAAGCGGTTTCCCATCCATTTTTCTCTATCCATTCTGTGCGGAAAGATGTGGTCAACGTGGTGAGCTGGCGTAATTCTTCCGAGGCTTTGGCATCGAGCGCAGATCGGATGTTTTGACAGTTGGATCTGCCTGAACTGTTGCCATTGCTTAGTACCGTACAGTTTATTGAATGCCTTACGGTCTGTAGATATTGCACCGCCATGCTGATTGCAGAACGTCGAGCCGTTGACCTTGGGATTTGTACAGCCTAACTCCCGACAGGTTGTCTGTTTGGGCGTTCGTGGCATACGGGATATAGGGCTAGGTCTAGGAATAGATCTGACTCTTTGCGAGTCATGTGCCTTGTGATTGACTCTAGTTCTTCACGCTCCATAAGTGCGTTGAAGAGACAGTAGAGTGAGTAGGGTAGGTCATCTTGATTGAACACGGCCTGGAAGATGAAGTCTTTCTCGTTGGCTAGATGTTCCAGTGCTTTCTCGATCCTCACGATAACCTCCGGCGTATGCTGCTCTTGCTACTGCTTGAGCCTTTTGTAGTGTTGGGAATGGCCCTTTACTTCCCCAGAACCATCCCTTTGTTGTCTTGCGGTACGGCATTACTTCAAGAATGTCAGCTTGTAGAGCGTCGATTGCATGAGCCCTACAATCTCATCGATGCCGTTCTGTATCGCTGAATCATCGCCCATTGAACTTCTGTAGTCAGCCACATAAGCCAGCATGTACTCCAGCTCAGACTTAGCCGTACTCTCTGGCGGTCTGTACTCAATGGGGTAATTCATCAGCTTGCCGTTGAGACCCTGCCATTGCTCAACCACGGAATCCACTAAGTCGCCCAGATCCTCGTAGAAACTGCCGAGCGCTTTGTGTTGGGAATAACTCTGGCTTTGCAGATGGAGTATGTGAGCGTTGGTTACGGCGTGAAGCAGACACATAACGAATCTGCCAGGTGTATAGACTTCTTGCGGCTGCGCTTGCTCTTTCTTGTTGGCGTTTGCCCAACTCTTTCCAGGATCGCCGCCCCACAATGCCCAGGCTATTCGCCCTGCTGATGGGTAACCATCTTCGCCTGGAGACCATCCTTCACCCTGCTTATCAACTTCGTGCCTTGCAAAGTAGCTAATCATTCGGCTGATCGTTTGCTGCGGAAGATCGGCTTTGTTGATGATGTCTCGGGCTCGCGCTACGCCTATGGCCGTTCCACCACGCCCAAATTCTTCTCGCCAAGCTAAACCTTTCTTAGCCTCGGCAACCATTGCATCATTAGGAACTGGCATAAGCGCTCCAAAAAAAGCCCTCGGGGAGAGGGCAACCAGGGGAAGGAGTCACTTTTTGAGTTTACTCCCACTTCTTGACGAATTCAATGCCATGATGTACGCCTCGATTCTGGTCGCGTAAATTAGCATTTCAGCCTCGTTTTGCTTTGTGAGTAGGTTTCTACCTACAGACTTCATTTCTTCGACTGTAAGCCTTCTCCAAGGCTCCACGATACCTTTTACAGAGTCCCATTCACTCACCTCGCGCCCTCCTAAGATGTTCTTCTGCTTCGTCTGCTAACTGTTTCGCTCGTGCCGCCAGATCTTCGGCCATCTCGCATATCTCGTCGATCTGAAGCATGAGTTTGTCAAACTCGTTTAGGTTTTCCGTCATCGAGTTTAGGAATGCTTGCTTTGCCATGTCGTTGATGTTCATAGTTCCCTCTTAATTTGGTTTGCAAGATTTTCACCGCGATCAGTGAGCGTCCACACATAAGCCTTGCTTCCAGATGGAGCGGGTCGTTTTACCTTGTTGCCGTCGTCGTCTCGGTAATGCGTTACCAGTCCTGCATCTTGGCAGTCTTTCCTGCGTTTACCAATACTGTTCTGCTGTAAGCCAGTTTTATCTGCCAGTTCATAATCGGTAAGGTTGCCGTGTTCGAGTAAGGCGAGCAGTGCAGTACGTCTATGGTTGTTAGCCTTAAACCTTGTGTCGATTGCCGCCATATGTGAAGTCAGCGGATCTGTGCGTCGTGCCGTTGGAAAAGTGAATGGAATCATCCCTCGCCCCTTAATAAGTCTGCTGCGTCTTTGTGACCACGTTTCTCTAAAAGCTCGATACAGTGATTAAGCCTTGCCTCTCCTACATTGAACCTTACAAGCTCAGCAAAATCTTCTAGCTCTTTTAGATTCACCGGCTCGCCCGTCTTAAAGTAGGTTGGTAGCTTTGCAATCTTTGCCATCCTAATTACCTCGTCTTGTCTTATCTCTGAAATCATGGCATTCCTTTCAAATGCTTTGACATAAGAATTTGTTTTATGTGCTCAGGAACTTTGGGCAGCGGAGCCCATGCCACAGCCCAATCTGTCCATGTTCCGATCACGCAAACACCACCAGCGTTGAGCAAAAGCATCTTTACCCCTCGCGGTGGCGTTTCATCGTCTGGCGTTCGCCAGTTGGATTCGCCGGCTATGTAGGTTTTCATTTTCTTGCTCGTATGGCGGCGGCACAGGCTTGCGTCCAAGCCATCTCGTTGTGGTCAACTTTGCCGGTTTTGTATTCGGCGTCGATCATGTCGCAGCACACGGACGAACACGCCTCACGCTCGGCAGCAGCGACAAGGGCAGCGAAGCGTTCAATGCTCTCGTAACCGTAGACAGGCCCAATCCCAGCCTCCCGCGCCATGCGGATTATTTGTTCGCGGTTCATCCTTCCACCCTTTCATAGGTCATGTCAAAGATGTCTGGCTTGCACGGGTAATATTCACCCTTCACGCCGGTGATGATCCAGTCGCCAGTGGTGACCTCCATCGGCCCTTCAAGCGTTGGTATGTACGCTGAAAAATTGTTGGCTGTGGAACCTTTCCGAAGTTTTACATGCGGGTGGTCACCTTCTTTGAACCATTGTGTGGCTTCAATGACCACGGGCTTCTTTCTGAATTTCATTTCTCCCCCCTTGCGCGGATGGCGGCAGCTAAGTGGCTACAAGTGTTGGCGTGTTCCATCACGATGCCGTCCTCGTCATTGACTTGCAACGATATGCTCGTGAAATTCTCCACCGCAGCATCAAGCAGTGATGCACACGCCTCACGCTCGGCAGCGGCGACAATGGTTGCGAAGCGTTCGAGCTGCCCTTCCCAGCAGGTCCAACCAAGCCCGTGCTTGGCGATGCCAGCCTTCCGCGCCAGCTTAATAATTTCCTCGTGGGTCATACCGGCCTCGGCCACAGGTAAGACACTGCTGGCTTGTAGCCTTTGTCGATAAGCGTCTGTTCTTTGACTTCACGGCCACCTGGAAGCACGAACGTCTTTTTCTTGCTGTAGTGCGGCACGATCATGATCTCGTGCGCGTAATAGACGTTTACCCAGTCGTGCTCTTGCATCTTTGCTTCTATTGCGGTGTAAAGCGGTGTGATATTGCTTGACCATCGCCACGCTTCTGCTTTAGTCCAGTGCAGTTGCTTGCCGTTACCTTTTGTTGGGCTATCGCTTATCCACGCCACCGGCTCTTGCTCTGGCTGCGCCAGCCTCTCGCGCAACAATGCCGCTGCTTCTGTTGCCACTTTGTGCGGGTACATAGTCACTATCGGGCCACCGTCTTTAGGTTTGCGGACTTGTATCTTTGTCGAAGGGTTTTCGTATTTAGCTAACAATTCCAACGCCTCTAGCGCCATCTGCATAGCTTCTCTGCTCATGATTTCCTCTAAATAATTCGTATATGACAAGAGTGATGCAGCGTTCTGCGCTCTTTTTCAAGCAATTTTCTGACACAATGTTTTGTGCCTCCAGGAGTGTTTATTTCTGTGGAAATGTATTGATATTTCTCACCCGAACGAATCAGTTCAAACATGTCCCCAGGCTTTAACCATCGCACAGTCATCGGACGATTTTTCACTTATCTACCCTCGCTATTGCCGCGGCATTCGTATACTTCTCGCCGTAACGCTTTCTCAGCTTTACGATGTTCGCCTTCAAAATATCTTCACGATCCAAGCTAAATGCCTGCCTGATGCCTTCGAGGTAAAACTCTATGTCGCCTAGCTCTTCCACAAGATTCGTGAAATCCAAAGGCTTTTGATAGATCGCAAACTTTTTAATCGTGTCTAGCAGCTCACCAGCTTCGCCAGACTTACCTATTGCCATGTGCAAAGCAAATGCTTGCATAGGCGTGAGCTCGTCAACAATGTCTTGCCCTGGCTTTGCAAGTTCAAAAACTAGTTTCTTGTATTCTTTCATATGTTCTCCGTTAATAAATTCCATGCTGTTGCTGCCACTGCTGGAACTTGCCCATTTCCAGTGGCCGCAAATCGCTCCACCCTGTAGGCCATCCCATCAGATATTCGTGAATCTCTGGGGTCGCTCGACCAAAAACTTGTTTCCAAGCCCTGCAAGAAGCCCACTTTTGCATGGAATTGGCGCAATAGTTTGCTTTCGTTGTCGGGGTATGCAAGTAACCAATATCTTTCCCGTATGTGGTCTGCACCCAAGTCTGCCGCACTAAGGGGAATTGCTTTGGTTTTGTAACCCATCTGCTCAAGGTCGTCTGCCGCTTGGTCAATTGCAACTCGGCTGACGTTTTCGGCAAAGACGTACCTGGAAGCGACATCTGCCACGATTCGGCGCATTTCCGGCCAAAGATCATCGGCTGTGTTTTTTCCTGCTGCGGCATTGCTGTAAGCCTGACAAGGAAATCCTCCAGTGACGACATCAACAATGCCGCGCCACGGTCTGCCGTCAAAGGTACGAATGTCATCCCATATCGGGAATGGGGTTCTAAAGCATCCATCATTTTGTCGCTGTGTAAGAGCGCATCGGCAGTACCAATCCAACTCAACAGCGCAGACAGTTCTGAATCCAAGCATTTGCGTGGCAAGCAAGCCTCCACCAGCGCCCGCGAAAAGAGCCAGCTCATTCATCACCACGGCGCTGGTTCAAAAGGAATAGACTCAGGCTTAATTTTCTTAGGCTTGACCCATTTGTTACCTACAAACGCAGGAAACGGCCATTTGCCAGCCTTTACCGCTTTCTTGATGGTTTGGTCTATGCGCTTTTCAGCTTTTCCGAGATTCGTGTTTTCCATCGGTTCCAATCCTCTCCCGGCCTTGCGGGACATCCAATTTTTTCCGCCATTTCAGCGGTGCCCTTTTCTGTTGCCCACCAGTTAACTGCTTTTTCGTGGTGGGTCATGTCTAGCTCATCTTCCCATCGTGCTTGATTAAGCCATGTAGCGGGATGTGGCATAAATTCACTTGCAGTCGATTTGATCGTCCAGTACCGCTTGTGATTCTTGACTGCTTGTATTGCATCTTGCCGCTCTTGATGACTCATCTTTAGCCAAGCCTTCTGTGCTGCTCTCTTGGCTACCTTTCGTGGGTACTGTTGCCAGAAGTCCTCGAAGCCTTCCAATTTGTTTCTCCTGTAAGTTGCGACAGAGAAAGTCTAGATCGGAATTTGCGAATAGTGTTTAGTTTTGTTTCTTGGGCTGATGAATGGCTATTTTTTGCCGACAAACGCTAATCGCCACAAAAGCAAGCAATTGCTTCTTCCGTAGAATCGAACATATCTGTTTGTTGTTGGCTGAACTTAAGCATCTGGGCATAAGACGGTCTATCGGATTGGAACACTGCGCCGCTTGGCTTGGATGCCAATGCCAATGCCAATGCCTCCATCTTGACCCACCAAACTGCACGTTCTGGCTTTTCTTTTATAAGTGTGAATACCTGATTGGCTGGCTTGAGAAAGCAAAGGTCGCAATTGCCAGCAAGCGTTTTGCCGTGGTAAGTAGGGAGCTCAAGATTAAAGGGCTGAGTTTTCCAGAACCTATCAATGTGGTGGATGCTTACACCGGCACTTACAAGCGGCGTTCTGGAGCGGTCAATCTTTGCCGCCCTTCTCATCTCGTCTGCTCTGATTCCAACCCAGTCTGAAGTCTCGTTGTGATCCCATCCGAGCGACTTTAAGTATTTGTGAATTGTTCTGATCTTGAGTTCTGTAGTGCAAAACCTAGTGACTGCATTAGGAAGGTATTGACGCTTTCTGATTAAGGCTTCGTAAGGCTCGCCTTCTCGTGCCGCCAATCCGAAATCAACCCTCTTAAACATTGGGCTTTCTGAGATGTACTCCAGCCAGTGAATGTCGACATTCCAGTGTTCTGAGCAATCTTGAATAAACCTAAGCGTTGCTTCTTCTTCTTTGCCTGTATTTGCAAAACAAACGATCGCCTCATCTGGCAATCCGTTGTTAGCTTCTAAGACTCGGTAAAGCATGTAGGCAGAAGTTCTACCTCCGCTAAAGCTGATACAGGTTGGCTCAGTGATTAAGAATGGGTTCATTTAGTATGGTTCCTCGAAAAGACCCCCCTACCCCCAGACAGAGTAGAAGAGAGTCGGTTCCTCGGCAGTTGCCTGCATCTCCATGCTCTTGCGAGCCCCTCGACTTGGAGATTCGACCAGTCGCTGGATTCTTGCGGATTTGCACCGGATCACAAACTTCGTGTCTTACCAGTTCCCTCTTCTTGATAGCGGTCGGGTAACCCATTGCTGACGCGATCAGTACGGTCGGCTACCAAAAGAAAAACCCCAGAACACTTAGGAGGGGCAAGGCCCTTTGGCGTTGGGCAATCACGCAGTCTGAACGGGAAGACATTGTGACCACACAAGCCCCACCTAAATACTCTGGGGTTCCCGTTCAGCTCTGCCGGTTGCCACACCGACCCTTTTATTGTATTAGAAATCCACAATCTTGCAAGTCCATCCTGCCTTTAACTTTCCCCATCCGTGAACGGTGATCTTCCAGCCCGCAGCCAGGATCGTAGATAGATGCTCCGACTCTTGTATCTTGGTTACTCGCGCAGCAACGTTACCTCGGCTTGTAGTCTGTACTAGTAGCGTCTCACCAGCCTTTATAGCGAGTATGTCACCTATGCCAAACAAGTCTTGCCTGATCTTTGCATGAGGGTTCCAGCGCTCGACGATCTGGCAGAGATAGCCTTCAGATCTGAGCTTTTCTAGTGACCGTTGTGTTGGTGATTTACCGCTCATCTGCTGATTTCTGCCTTTCGTCTGCCCGTGTGCATAAGTCTAAGATACCTGTTCTATAGTCAAGTTTCTTACTTAACGGAGTTTTACATGAGGAAAATCGAATGGCTGGCTTACATAGCATTGGGGATGTTTTACGGAGTTCTAATGTTCCTGTTCGTCAAGTAAAGGAACCAAACATGAACGTCTACAACTTAATCGCCAAGGTCTCTCATGACCTTTGCCAGCAGGGTATTGCCAAAGACCGCAGAAACACTCAGCAAGGATACGGGTTTCGCGGTATTGATGATGTCTACAACGCACTCGCTCCGATCATCAGCAAGCATGGTCTAGTTATCCTGCCTCGCGTGATTAGCCGTGAAGTTAGCGAGCGTATGGGCAAAAGCGGATCGTCGCTGTTTTATGTCGTGGTCGAGGTTGAGTTTGATTTTGTCTCGTCGCACGATGGAACCAAACACACAGTCAAGACGTTTGGTGAAGCAATGGACAGCGGCGACAAAGCGACAAATAAAGCTATGTCGGCAGCTTACAAGTACGCAGCCTTCCAAGCGTTCTGCATACCGACAGAAGGTGATAACGACGCTGACGCAACTACGCACGAAGTAAAGGCGCATACGCCTGAATTTACCGACAAACTTATGCAGATTGCTGGAGCCACAAAAGAAACGCTGAGAGAAGTCTACGAAGCGTTACACACGGAATTTAAGGGGCATCCTGAATTACAGAAAGCAATTGTGGCCGCTAAAGATCAACGTAAAACTGCACTTGGGATTAAGTGATGAGAGATCCACACGCTGCAGTTGATTACATCCTGAAACACGCTGAAAAGTTTGCAGACGCTAGGGCTCAACGTGTGTATCTGGAAGAGTTTAGAAAAAGCAAAAAAGCCCTGCTGATGCAGTTAAACACCGCTCAGCCGATCTCAGCCCAAGAGCGTGATGCGTACGCTCACCCAGAGTATTTAGAGCTCCTAGAGGGCTTAAAAATAGCCGTGGCTATAGAAGAAAAGTTACGATGGGATCTTGTTGCCGCCCAGGCTCGCGTAGAAATTTGGCGCTCAGAGCAAGCAAACGCCAGAGCAGAGATTAGGAACACCCAATGATGTACAGAAACCAGAAACTATTGGAAACCGTTCGTGAATTCGAGTGTGTTTTGTGCGGCACAGAAGATGGAACTGTTGTAGCTGCGCACAGCAACCAGCTACGCGACGGGAAAGGAAAAGGGATAAAGGCTCATGACTACAGGATAGCCGCCCTGTGCTACAGATGTCACATGGCTATCGACCAAGGGCATCGGATGAGCAAGCAGGAAAAAGAAGCGGCGTGGGAACAAGCACATCGCACAACAATCGGTTGGTTATTTGAAAGAGGAAAAGTATGGGTTCGGTAAATAAAGTGTTAATCATCGGAAACGCTGGCAAAGATCCAGAGACTAAGTACACGGAATCAGGCACTGCGGTTTGTACGCTGACACTGGCTACAAAACACAGTTGGAAAGAAAAAGACGGTCAGCGCCAAGAAAAGACTGAGTGGCATCGCGTTGTCTTTTGGGGAAAGCTGGCTGAGATCGTCGATAAGTATGTAAAAAAAGGATCTCAGGTTTACGTCGAGGGAAGGATCGAAACTCGAAAATGGACAGACAAAACCGGCAACGATAAGTACACTACCGAGATCGTTGCTGACCAGATGCAGATGTTGAGCGGTAGACCCAAAGCCGAGGTCGACAACGATAATGAGGTTCCATTCTGATGGAGCAGGGAACCGAGGAATGGAAACTCGCTCGGCTCGGGAAGGTGACAGCTTCCCGTGTCTCCGCCGCTAGAGCAAAAAAGGGAACAGCCGCTCGATCCGACTACATCGCAGACATCATTACAGAGCGTCTTACAGGCTCACCAATTGAATCTTATACAAATGCGTACATGGAGTGGGGAACGGCCAACGAACCGCTCGCTCGAGCCGCATATGAGATCAAAACGGGCATCTGGGTCGAGCAGGTTGCCATCGTCAATCACCCGACGATTCCAAACTTTGCAGCATCGCCCGATGGTCTTGTATGGACAGACGGGTTACTAGAAATCAAATGCCCAAAAACGTCCACGCATTTAGGCTGGATGATGAAAGGCGAACCGCCTTCCGAGCACAAACACCAGATGCTTGCACAGCTCGCTTGTACGGGAAGAAAGTGGGTAGATTTTGTATCGTTTGATCCACGGTTGCCCGAGCATCTACAGTTGTTTGTTGTTCGTTTTCAACCAGAGCGCAAAGACATTGAAGACCTAGAGAAAGACGTAATGACTTTTTTAATTGAAGTTGACACAATGCAAAGGAAATTAGGATGAGCTGGAGAGAGTTAATTGCAGAGCAAAGAACCCCTAGGACGTTTAAGCCCGTCGAGGAAATCTGGCGACAGTACGGCTGGAAGCCGCCCTCCACAGAGTGCGAGGACACCATCGAAAAACATAAAGCATTTCGAGCCTGGTCACTCGGAGAACTGGATCTCGACCATCAAGGAAGTCAAGAGCAGTGATCGACAGGAAATTGCGGCAGCTTATGAAAAGGTTATGCCGCTGGTCGTCGAGGATTGGGCTCACTGGCTTTTATCGAAGCCTAAGACTCGGCGGCTTCCGCTGATTGAGTTAATAGCAAAACATCACGGTGACTCGGTAGGTGATATGGTGAAACGTAAACTTACCGAGCTACACCACGCGTCTTTTCAAAACTCCGCATTCCAGCAATCCCCAACATCCCGGAAAGAATAACCCACAAAGCCTCGGTGTCTAACATTGGCGGAGGCTTTACTTCTTGCGGAACGATTTGCTCTGCTTGCATCCAAGTCCAAGACCAGACCAGTAACGGGTAAAGCAAGAACTGATAAGCCATAGCCGCAGCCCCAACCCATCCTATTGCCGGCCTCCAACCAGCAACAAATAAGTTTTGGTTTTGCGCCTCGGTCTTATTGACTTCCATCTGCGCTAGATCGGTTGCTTGATCTATACGCTTACCCTCTAACTCCAGTTCTATACGCTCTTTGTCCGTGGTTATAAGGTCGCCAGCAACCTTTCCCACAGAGTCAATAATTGCGCCTATGCCTAACGGGTTCATAGCCTTAGAGCTCGATTTAACCAACCAAGGAGGAATTTAATCTGGCTTCTATCTCGCTGAACAATGTCTCTATATCTTGCAATCTTTGCGAGCGCGTAATGAGCGATAAACAGTTCTTCTGACATGCCATTAAGAGCTGATATGGTCTTTTGGCCTATAACGCCATCAGGAGCGGTTTTAGTCACAATCTGAGCGAGTTTGACTGCAACCGATACGCCAGCATTAACACCAAAATTAAAGATGGATTCAGCAATAGCAGGGTTAAGCTCATCACCGCGTATAGGGTTCCAATAGTTGGCTCGGTAAAAGTCTCTGACTAACTCTGTCGGCGGCGTTTCTTTTGCGTCTATAAACGCCCATCCCGCCCATTGCGGATTTTTGTTTCTTGCAATGCCTGCGTAAGTTGTTCCGCCGGTATCGCCAGGGATCGTATGAAGGATATAGCCGCCTTCATCGACCATCATCTTGTCGTATGCTGTCTCAAAACTCATTTGTCTTGCTTATGGTCTAGCTTGTCAAAGATCTTGCCAAGCATAACTTTTATCTCGTGTATGTCTGCCTCATAGTCTTTTTTTAACGCATAACTATGCGGTAGATCCTTTTCCAGCTCTCGCAGGTCACGCTGCATTTCTTTCACGGCTTCCCAAATAATCCGAAAGATCCAGCCAAAAAGAGCTGAAACAGCACCAAAAGCGATGTTAAGCAGCGTTTGCGAGTCCATAATAGTGAAGGTTCCTGACTAATCGTTCGTCATCCGGCGATAGATCTACCGCCGCCACACCGTGTCTTATAGCTTCGTCTTTTAAGCCCAGATGATGAGCTGCCACCGCTGCGAGATCGTGAGGTTTTGCACCCCAGACTTCGGGGTCGCATGTGTAAACCAGTTGCTTATCTTTGATCTCTAATGACATTGTAGCCGCGTGGAAGCATTCTTTCCACATAGACTTCATGTAAAAAGACATCGCCGCATCTACCCACGGCTCACGGGTTCCCGGAGCCTCAGCTATAGCCATCCTGTACCACTTCAGAGCTTCCCAAGGGTTCTGTTTATGGTCGTAGGCTTTACCCAGTAACCGCATGGCATAGCACCGCTCATTCGGCCATGTTGCCTCTGGCATATTGAGATAAGTGTTAAGTGCGGTTATTGCCTCATCCCAGAGGTGGTAGAACGTAAGTTCACGAGCAAAGTAAAAAGCATTACGCGGACATTTCGGATCTTCTTTTACTGCCATCCTAAGCAGGTCAAGATACTGACCACGGCTCTTGGTCGGATCTGGGTGATGGGAAACTAACAGTTTATCGGTGTGCGCGTAAATCTCTGTTGTGCGTTGATCCGGCCTGGGATATTCATGGACCGGGTGATGCCAGTGGTACCCGACTCGATGATGGATCTTTTCGTAGTAAAACAGAATGTTTTGACCCCAGTCGAACTTGTACCGGAGTCTGGTTGTTTCAGGTTGCCATACGCGCTCAATTTCCTCGCGCCATCCTGGCTCAAGAACTTCATCTAAGTCTAGAGACACACAGACATCGTAGTCACCGGGAATAAGGCACAGCGCAGTGTCTCGCGCCATATCGAATCGCCAGGGCTTGACAGATATATCGTAGACCGTAGCCCCGCATTCTCTTGCTAGGCTGGCCGTGTTGTCAGTTGATCCTGTGTCAGCGATCAGGATCAGGTCTGCGTCTTTAGCGGAATCACAGAATCTTTTTACAAATTGCTCTTCGTTTTTAGATATTGCGTATACGCAAATCTTTAGATTGCGGTACACAAATACACCGATCTCGTTTTCTTGATGCTCTTTCCAAGGTTCACCAAAAGTCTGAATAAATTCTTCACGAGACCAATTGTCTGTCACATGCTTTTCGTAAGGATTACCCTCGTATTCATCTTGCGGATAGTGACCAAGAGGGATACTGACAATCACAAATTTAGACTGTTTGCACTTGTCTAATAAATCGCAGGCATCTTCTTTCGACATATGCTCAAGCACATCGCCAAGTATGACTAGGTCATGTTTGCCTAAGTCTATTTGCCGAGCATCAGCACAAATAATTTCGTCGTAGAAATCCTTAAGCCTAAATTGCTCAATGTTTGGATTCCAGATCTCTATGCCCTTCCAATATTGTCCAGGCTTTTTTAACTTGGCGTAGGTTCCGCTGCCAGCACCAATATCTAAAATAGTTTTAGGATTGATCTGGTCAATAAGATATGTAATGTATTGTTTGCCGCTAGGCGAGCTGTAAGGCATGTTTTGTCCATTTAAACAGAATCAGCACCCGGACTTGCAGGGACAATCCACTGGCATGTCGCTTCATCAAGCGTTGCATCATCGCTTGGCTTGGGCGGGATGAAGGCATCACGCGCTGCATCGTAGGTGTAACCCAGACCAGCGTAATTTTTCCTGAAGTTGCCGTTGTACGAAGTCTGCTTCCAAGTGCCGCCAAGCAGTCGTTCGCAGAAGGCTGCGCCGATGTATTCCTTCTCAACACCGTTAGCGTCGGCGGTGTCCTTGTTATCAACAACGATGACTTGTTGGACGATTCCGTTTTCATCAATGCGGCAAAAATGCGCCATGGCTATGCCTCCAGCTTTAAACCAGTTAAATCCATCTCTTCCCCGACTGTACCCACAGGGAAGGTATTAAAACTCAATGAAATGCGTGTCTGCTCACCCTGAACCGTAGGCACCATGTGCGTTAAGGATGAGGGGAAAAGAATCAACCGGCCAGTGAATGCCTCAAACCACCATGACTCACTGTTGTACGCATTCCAGTTGTCGGTGGGAAACTTGATCTGCTGCCAGCCGTCTTTGTAAAAGTAAATCCTGTCATCAGGATTGGTCTGCAAGTAAAACACGCCTGAGATGTAACTATTGGGGTGGGCATGTTTGTGGTGATACTGACCCTGCTCAGAGTAATTGCACCAGCTTTGTGTGATGCGTAGGGATACGTTGTGCTTGGGATTGACCGTGGCTTTGAAGTATTCAGCCACGCTGTCCTCAATGAATGATCTGAGGCTTGTCATGGCCGGATTACGAAGCACGAAGTTATCCGTAGAGGTTGTGTTGCCCATGTTAGGCCGAGTCTCAAGCTCACGCACAAAGAACATCTCCTCGTCCGTGAGTTCACGGCCAAGGTCGGCAAAACCTACAGCGGTGGGAAATAAGTTATGCAGGTTCACCGATAGCCTCTTCAAGCTCTTTAATCTTGATACCCATTTCTTCTAACTGTTCTGGAAGCCACATGGTCGGAATTGACTCTTCAAATTCCTTGATCTTATCCATGACCCAGTAAACCTCTTCCATAGACGGACAGGGGCGTGGATCATCCCAGCGCGTGAATTGGTTGTTGGTTATTTCCCATTTAGCGCCAGGGCGAAGCATGTGCATCGCTGTATCAATACCGAGAAAGCGGTATACCTTTGTGTTTTCCATTTGTCCTCTTATGAATAATTGACTTTGATAATAACTACTCCGGCGCTTCCATCTCCACCTGCGCCACCATTTGGTGATGTAAATCCGCCCCCACCACCGCCGCCACCTTTGTTAGCAGCACCACTTGCAGCAGTTGATGTGTTATTGGTTCCGTTTCCTCCAACAGAAGAACCTCCAGTCCCTGCGGTTCTTCTGTTATTGGTTCCGTTTCCTCCAACAGAAGAACCTCCAGTCCCTGCGGTTCCTGCAAGGCACCCACCCCCACCCCCACCAGAATAAGTTACGCTTGTTCCAGTTATCGTAGACGCAGTCCCAAGCCCCCCATTACCACCATTACCATTTGGCCCAACATCAGCGGCAGCGCCGCCATTACCATCAGTGAAAGGTGATGTACTACCACTACCACCGCCACCTCCTCCTGCGCTGTTTGAACCTTGACCGCCATTTCTTCCTTGCTGGGGATTTGCTGGTGATCCGTTGCCGCCATCTGAAGAAAAGGATGGAGTATTACCTGTTCCAGCAGGATTTGATGGACCGTATGACCCGCCACCGCTCCCACCATTTCCACCATTGGCACCTGGGGCAGAAGCAGCAGACGATCCACCGCCTCCACCACCTGTAGATGTTATTGAATAAGATGGTGCTGGACTTGAAGATGGCGCAGAAAGTGAAGAGTCATTTCCAGCGGAACCTCTTGCAGTACCAGCGGCAGCAGCACCAGGAGCCGTGGCTCCTACAGCAATAGTGAATACTTGGCCTGCGTTAACCGTTTGATTTGCACCCGTTCTAAATCCTCCGGCACCACCACCTCCTCCAGACCTTGCTCCACCGCCACCGCCCCCGGCAACGACTAAGTAATCAATACTCACCGCACCTGTCGGGACAACAAAAGCGCCCGATGCTTTGTAGACAAATACGTTTGATGATGTTGGTGCTGTGTATTTCAGGATGACAATGCCGGAGCCGCCTGCGCCTCCCGTCACTGCTGCGACGCCACTATAGGTGCCTCCACCACCGCCGCCGGTGTTTGCTGTGGCAGGTACTCCATTACCACTAGTTGTGCCTGCGCCACCACCACCTGCGCCGCCCGCTCCGACCGTTCCTGGTGCCACAATTGCACCGCCGCCACCGCCAGCGTAAGTAATGGAAGTACCAGTAATGGAAGATGCAGTGCCAGCGCCACCCGCTCCGCCTGCTGAAGTGGTTCCGTTAGAGCCAGATGCGGAAGCACCGCCTCCGCCGCCTGCACCAAATGATGAACTAGTTGCTCCATTGCCTCCGCTATTGCCCTGCGATGGAGAGGTTGATGGCGTGTTTCCGGCGGCTCCTGTTAACCCTTGGTTTGGCCCATTAGATTGCCCACCGCCACCAGAACCACCAGTTAATGCTGATAAGAAAGTTGGGCCTGGTGATGCTCCAGCGCCACCGCCCAGCTCGGATCCTCTTTACCTTTATGATGGCGCAGCCACCACTCCGCCGCCCAAATCAGCACCCCACCCACCAGCAAAGTCCAGGCGATCGGGGCCGGATCCTCGGGCAACTGCAGCCCCATCTCCGCGGCCACCAAGCCCAGCACCGCCGTCAGCACAAAAGCGGCTCCCAGCTTCCAGAGGTATAGCTTCCCCTTCTTCCCCTCCTCTCCCGTGATCATCG
>OGWG01000082.1_pt1 | contig 15493 bp, 12 predicted proteins | sample 1575911 | NCBI WGS metagenome assembly OGWG01 (sample SAMN07581534, study PRJEB24739) | freshwater metagenome
ACTTTTTACTTCAAATACGTTAAAAAATATTATTTCAAATAGTTTAGTTAAAATAAAACCTATAAATAATAACTTAATTGATGCAGTTTGGAAAAATAAGACAAAAATTAACAATAATAAATTTTATATTTTAGAAGAGAAATATCATGGAGAAAACTATTTAAATAAAATTAGTAAAATAAATAAATTTATTAAGTTAAAAGATATTCATTATTTACTTACAACGGCAGTCGAAAATATTTCATGGTTATTAAACATTAGAGGATCTGATGCATCATCTAGTCCACTTACAAATGGAAAAATTTTATTTAATAAAAATGGTAAAATAATATTTTTTACAAATATTAATAAAATTACACCTCAAATTAAAAAATCTTTTGGAAAGAAAGTAATTTTTATTAAAGAAGAATTATTTGTTAACTACTTAAAAAAGATTAAAAATTCAAAAATTTTAATAGATAAAAAAACATGTAGTTTTTATTATGAAAAAAATATCCATTTTTCGAACAAACTTATTGATATCGAAGATCCTATATATTTATTAAAAGCTATTAAAAATAAAACAGAGATCAATAATACAAAAATTGCTCATTTATTTGATGGGATTGCTTTAACTAAATTTATTTTTTGGCTAAAAAATAATTATAGAAAAACAAAGATAACAGAAGTATCTGCACAGAATAAATTAGAAAATTATAAAAAACAGAACAAAAATTATTTATATCCAAGCTTTAATACCATTTCAGGATTTGGTGGAAATGGAGCAATAGTTCATTACAGATCTAATAATAAAACCAATAAAGCAATTAAGGGTAATAATTTATATCTTTTGGATTCTGGTAGTCAGTATTTTTATGGGACCACTGACGTGACTCGAACGATAGCTATTGGCAACTTATCAAATTTTCAAAAAAAAATTTATTCAAAAGTTCTCAAAGGTCATATTGCAGTTGCCTCATATAAATTAAAAAAATCAACACTAGGAAAGCATATAGACAAGGTTGCAAGAGTTCCTTTACTAAAACTAGGTTATAACTATTCACATGGGACAGGTCATGGAGTTGGTTATTTTTTAAATGTACATGAGGGGCCGCAAGGATTATCCCCTTTTAATAATCATAAAATACTACCTGGAATGATCCTATCAAATGAGCCTGGATTTTATAAAGAAAATGATTTCGGAATAAGAATTGAAAATTTAATCTATTGTGAAAAAATTAATAATAATGATTCAAAATTTACAAATCTCACAATAGTTCCAATTGATAAAGACTGTATTAACAAGAAGCTTTTAAATAAAAATGAAATAAACTGGATTAACAACTATCATCAAAAAATCTTTCATATTCTGAAACCTTTTATGAACAATACTGAACTTAAATTACTAACTGAGGCTTGTTCAGCTATTTCTTGATAACTTTAACCACTCTTTTTCTTCTATAATTTTAACGCCTAATTCTTTAGCTTTATCGATTTTATTTTTTGTTGGATTGGAAAGACCAGTAACTAAATAATCTAATTTCTTATTAACTGAACTTAATATTTTAGCCCCTAAAGTTTCAGCTAAGGACTTTGCTTCAGATCTACTCATTGTAGAAAATCCTCCTGTAAACATAATATTCTTTCCTGAAAAAAAACTATCAATTTTTTTTTCTATAAAGTCTTGAATATTTAAAATCTTACTTAACTCGTGAACAACTTTGTTATTTTTTTTATCTTTAAAAAAATGCACTAACGACTCAACTTGAGTCTCACCAATTCCATCAATTTCATCTAAACTATTAATTTCATTCATCAGAAGATTTGGATTACAAAGTTTTAAAAAGTTTCTTATAGAAATAAAGTAACGTGATAAATTTTTAGCATTTTCTTGACCGATATGACGTATGCCAAGACTGTATATAAATTTTGCAAGGCTAATAGCTTTACTTTTCTCAATTGCTGACTTTAAATTACTAACTGACAATTCTCCCCAACCTTCTAATTTTTCTATTTTTTTATAATCAAGAGTAAAAATATCTTGAGGCAAACGAATAAAATTTAAAGACCAAAAATCCTCTACAATTTTTTTTCCAAAACCTTCAATATTAAGAGCTTCTTTTGAAACAAAATGTTTGATTTTTTCTCTTGCCATAAATTCACAATTAAATCCTGTGTCTGAGCATCTTTTAACCACATCTAATTTTTTTGAAGTTTCGTTATAATCTTTAACTGCAGGTCTTCCGCAGAGGCATTTGTCTGGAAAAACAAATTTTTTACTACTTTTGTCTCTTTTAGATTTAATAACTTCAACTACCTGAGGGATAACATCACCTGCTCTTTGAATAATAACTGTATCGTTTAACCTTATATCTTTTCTAATAATTTCATCTTCATTATGTAATGTTGCATTTGATACCAATACGCCTCCGACATTTACTGGATCTAATTTTGCAACTGGAGTTAACGCTCCTGTTCTTCCAACCTGAATTTCAATATTGCGAATTACTGTTGTGGCTTTTTCTGATGAAAATTTATGTGCAATAGCCCATCTTGGCGATGATGATAAACTTCCAAGTCTTTTTTGCAAAGTTAAGTCATTAACTTTATAAACAATACCATCAATATCATAATCTAATGAAGATCTTATTTCTTCAATATAAATATAACCTTTAATTATTTCATTTACTGAACTAAAAGTTTTTGTAAGCGGATTTATTTTAAAACCAATTTTTTTACAAAAATTTAAAAAATTCATATGTGTTTTAAATTTCTTTTCATCAATATCACCGATACTATGAGCAAAGAACTTCAATGGTATCAAAGCTGTTTTTTTTGAATCTTTTTGCCTTAATGACCCTGCTGCTGCATTTCTTGGATTTGCAAAATCATTTTTAATTTTTTCAAAATCTTTTTTTCCAATATAAACTTCACCTCTAATTTCAAATTCTTTGTCTGTGCTCTCGCCATGAAGAATTTGCGGAATATCTTTAATGGTTAATAAATTTTCTGTTATATCTTCTCCATACTCGCCATCTCCTCTCGAAAGTCCTCGAATAATCTTATTATTTTTATAAATTAAAGACGCAGAAATACCATCAATCTTAGGTTCTGCTGTTAATTCTATAGGAGTATCTTTTTCAAAATTTAAATAATTTCTAATTTTTTTCAAAAAATCTTCTACATCATCTCTAGTAAAAGCATTATCTAAGGATAACATTGGCACAAGATGTTTAACTTTAGAAAATTTTTCTGAAGGTGCAAAACCTACTTTTTTTGTTGGAGAATTTTTATCTATAATGTAAGGATTTTTTTTCTCAAAATCTAAAACATCTTTCTTAATTTTATCGTAGTCGGCATCTGAAACTAATGGTTTATCGTTATGATAGTAGGCTTTATTTAATTTTTCAATTAAAGCTATTTTTTCTTTGTACTCTTTTAAAGATAAAGACTTCATTAAAAGTTAATTGAGTATTTTTTTAAAACTATCTAAAATAGATTTATCTTTTTTAGGTAAAGTTGTCTGATTTGTAGAAACTAATAAATAACTTTTTTTATACCACTCACTTGAGTTAAAATTATAACCTAAAATTGCTGCGGCTTTATTAGCATCCTCGTCCAATCCTAATTTATGATAAATTTCAACAAGTCGATACAAAGCTTCTTCGATATAAATTGTAGTTTGATATTTATCGACGATTGTTTTTAATCTGTTAATAGCTGCTGCCCATTTTTGTTTATTCATATAATATCTTGCGACATACATTTCTTTTCCGGCCATTAAATCATTTAGCAAATCCAATTTATATTTAGCATCGTCTGCATACTCGGTATTTGGATAACTATTTATTAAAGATTTAAATTGATTAATTGCTTTAACGGTTTTTTCTTGATCTTTAGAAAATTCACTTACTTCTTCAAAATAACAAACTCCTTTTAAGTACTCTACATAAACTCTTTCAGGATTGTTTGGGTAAAATTTTACATAACGTTCGAGTACTGAAAGCGTATCAACGCATCGATTTGCTTCATAATAAACATATGCCATCATTAACAAAGATTTTGGTGCCCATTCTGTGTAAGAATAATCTTTTTCTACCATCTTAAACTTTTCAATAGCTCCTTCTGCTTTGCCTTCGTTTAAATCATCCATGGCGTAACCCCACAACTTTGGGAGACTAACTTTTTCTTTTGGAGGAGCCACTAAAGGCTTATCATCCGATGATGAACAACTTAAAACAGACAAAAAAATTAATAAAAGATGAAGTATTGTTTTTAGTTTGAACATTAAAAATTAAAAGTTTTTATTATTTCTTTTAATTAAGTTTTACCACTAAAATTATAAATTCACTACAAGTTGATTTTGTGAATATGAACTAACAGAGGAGAATTTTTTTATTTTTTGTGTTGCTAAATTCCATGCATTTTTATTTTTAATTAATGCTTCTAATAATTTACGCGTCATATCATGACCACCTTGATAACAATTTACTTTTCCAATAATTGAATAACCTGCCAAATATAGATCTCCAATACAGTCTAAAATCTTATGTCTTACAAACTCATCTTTATGTCTTAAACCATCTTGATTTAAAACTTTATCTTCAGAAACAACAATTGCATTTTCTAAAGAACCTCCTTTTGCAAGTCCCATCTTAAAAATATTTTCTAGGTCTTTTTGCAGACAAAAAGTTCTTGAGTCATGAACTTCCATAAATCCATTTTTTTCTAAATCTATTTTTTTACTTTGTTTTTTAATAACACGATCATGAAAATCGATTTCATAATCAATTTCTAATTTATTTTTATTTGTTGGTTCAATTGAAATAGATTTGTCTTTATCTTTGATAATAATTTTTTTTAAAATTTTTATATATTTTTTTTCGAAACTCTGAACTGTAGTTCCAACTTGTTGAATAGCAATCGCAAACTCTTTTGAGCTTCCATCTAATATTGGTATTTCTTGGTTATCAACTTCTACAATGGCATTATCAATTCCTAATCCTGATAAAGCAGACATTAAATGTTCAATAGTTGAAATTGAAACATGTTTGTTAGAAATAGTCGTACACAATTTTGCGGGTAAAGCGTTACTAATATGAGCTTGAATAATTTTTTCTTTTCCTTTGTAATCAACTCTAACAAAAGTTATTCCTGAGTTAGGAGTAGATGGTTTAACAATAAGATTAGCAACTAATCCACTATGCAAACCCACTCCTTTGAAATTGATTTTTGACTTTAAAGTCTTTTGATACATAATCTTTGATGTGATAGATATTTAGTAAAATTCATAACAATAGCTAATCACCTTTTGTTACGATTTCTACTTTTGAAAAATAGATAAAAGTCTTGAAAAAAAGCCTGTATTTTTAAATTTAATTGGCAAAGCTTCTGAGGGAAATCCGTAAAAATAGTTTTTAACTATTCCATAACAAACAAGAAAATCTTGCGATAAATTATTAACTAAATTTTGATCTTCATGTTTTTTATTTAAAACAAGTTCTGTTCTTTGGGAAAAATATTTTTTTATTAAATTGGTTAAACCAACTAAGTTTGATCCTCGTCCAGAAAGATAAATTTTCTTAGTTTTAATATCTATTAAATTATAAGATTTAATTTTTCTATAAATTAACTGCAAAATTTCTTCAATCCTAGAATTAATAATAGTATTAACCATTGTCTTAGAAATCTTTCTAAAATCATCATCTGGAAATAAATGAACTGGTAAATATTCAATCTTATCTTTAATGTTTTGATTTAATGTACATTCTCCACTCTCAACTTTAATTTTTTCTGCAACCTCTATTTTAATATCAAGAACTTTAGCCAAGTCTTTTGAAACCTGATTTGAACCGTAAGGAATAACTCCAACATATGAAAGTGTACCACTTTCAAATAAAGCGAAGCTTGTCTTGTCTTTGCCAAAATCAATACAAATAACACCTTCGTTTAAATCTTCTTGATTTAAAAAAGATAAACCTAATGCATATGCGCCAAAAATATAATTCTCAACTGATAATTCACAGGAATTGATGATATTCTTTAAATTATCAATAGCAGAATGTTCCGCTAAAATCGCATGAATATCGGCTGAAAAAATATTTGCTTTAAATCCAATTGGATTTTCAACAGTAATTTTTTTATTAATTTTATAATTAGATGAAAATATATGTAAAATTGCTTTATCTTTATTATTTTTAATAATTTCATCTACAGCAACATGAATTAAGCCTTGAATATCTTTTTCGTGCTCAATTTGATCGCCATGCAAACTTTTATACTCTGTTAGTAAATTGCTAGTGATATTTTCAAATTCTGCATTTACAATAATATTGTCTAAGGAGATTCCAGCTTGCTTTTCAGCAATTTCCAAACATTCACGTATTGCTAAATTTGCTTCATTAAAATTTATAACTAATCCTTTTGCAATACCTTTTGATGTAACAATCGATTTTCCTAAAATCTCAATTTTATGATTTTTTAATTTTGCAATCAGACACTTAATTTTTGAAGAACCAATATCAATAGATGCGATTAATTCATTTTTTTGAATCATTATCTATTTTACATAAATTTTATTCTTAAGTCTTAAATCGATATATGTAAATTTTTCATCTTTGGACTGAATAAGCACTTTGTTTAGATTGTAAATTTGTTGATTATAATCATGTCTACCGAGCATAATCTTTTTATTACCTTTTAAAAACAAATCCCATCTTTCAGAATTTAAAAATTCAAAACCAGAGATATTGGATAGGTCAAAATTATTACTATTTAATGCTTTATAAAGTTTTTTTAGATCTTCAATATCAAAATTACCTCTGGCTTGTGTTTGATTAGAAAAATTATTTAAATTAAATTTTTCTATTAACGTAAATTCTTTGGTAATTATAAAATTATTATTGCCTTTTTTCCAAAAGACAAAAGGTTCGTGCTCAACTACTATTACATTAATTGTTGATGGAAATTTTTTATTAATATTTACAAAATGTATCCATTCATTTTGTAAGATTACTTCATTCATTTTTTTATGGTCTACACTTAGAATGCTAGTGTTTACCAAAAAGCTAAATTGTTTTTTAAGTTTTTCTAAATCAGTATTTTTTGAACCAGAAACATTAACAGTTTTAATAATAAAAAAGCCAAGTTTTAGTAAAGGTAACTCTGGATTAAATGTTGTAAGAAAAATTAATAAAGCGATAAAAATATATCTCTTTGTTTTGATCATCTATTAATAGAGGCATCATTAATTATCCATTTAACTAATTCATTAAAAGATATTCCGTAATAATTAGCAATCTCTGGAACTAAAGATAAACTTGTCATACCTGGTTGAGTATTTACTTCAAGAATATAAATTTTATTAACTTTGTCAGATTCATTATACCTAAAATCTGATCTCGTTACTCCTCTACAACCCAAAATATTATGAGCTTGCAAAGCTATATCTAAAATCTTTTTATAATCAGCTTCATTTATTTTAATGGGAATAATATGTTTCGTCTTAGCATTTGCTGAATATTTTGCTTCATAATCATAAAATGATCTTGCAGGCACAATCTCTATTCCCCCTAAGGCTTTTGAGCCCATCACCGCTACCTGTATCTCTCTTCCTGGTATGTACTTTTCTAGAATTAAAAAATTATATTTTTTCAATGAAGAGACAATTGTGTCTTCATCAGATTTCTTTGGTTCATCTAAAACATAAACGCCCACACTAGAACCTTCATTATTTGGCTTAACAACACAAGGATACCCAATTTTTGAACTTTTAAAATCTTCTAAACTTTTAATAACCTGATACTCAGGCGAACTAATTTTGGCATCCTTAAAGATTCTTTTTGATGTTAATTTATCCATAGCGATTGCTGAAGATAAGATTCCAGAATGTGTATAAGGTATTTTTAAATGCTCTAATAATCCTTGGATAGAACCATCTTCTCCAAATCTTCCATGCAGAGCGTTAAAAACTTTATCAGGTTTATTCTTAATTAATTTTTCAATAAAATCATCTTTTGCATCTAAACTTGTCACATCAAAACCAATTTCAGCAAGAGCTTTTGCGCAGGCTTTACCACTATCTAAACTTACGTCTCTTTCAGCTGACGTCCCGCCCATTAAAACTGTAACTTTTTCTTTTTTCATTTTGTTCCTACAACTTCTAATTCTAGCTCTAAGTTTATATTAGTTTTTTTAAAAACTTCTTTTTTTATATTTTCAATTAAATTTTCTGCATCTTCTGAGCTTGCTTTACCTAAATTCTCTAAAAAATTACAATGTAAATTTGATAGCTTAATTCCTCCGACCTTTAAATCAGCACAACCCGACTCTTTTATTAATTGCCAAGCTTTTTTATTTGAATTATTTGGATTTTTAAATGTGCTACCCCCTGTTTTGATCTTTTGCGGTTGCTCAAGATCTTTTTTATTTTTTAAATTTTTCATAATTTCTAACACCTTGTTTTTTTCAAGAGAAGATCCCTTCATCTCAATATTTGTAATAATCTGATTTTTAGTAAGAGAACTATGTCGATAAGAAAAATTTATATCTTTGTTATCAATAATTTTAATTTCTCCATTCATATCGATTGCTGAGATACTCAATACTACTTTGGATATATCGCTACCATAACAACCTGAGTTCATAATAACACCTCCCGCGACAGTTCCTGGAATGCAATATAAAAATTCAAAACCAGTTAAATTATTATTAGCGGCATATTCAGCCAAAAGAGATTTTTGGGTTGCCGGTCCACAATTGATAATGTCATTATTAATTTTTATATAATCAAAATCTTTTCCAAATTTAATAACCACGCCATCAAACCCTTTGTCCCTAATTAATAAATTTGAACCAGAGCCAATTACAATAATTGGAAGATGTTGGTTGTTATTTCTTAAAAATATCTGCAAATCTTTGAGATTCTTTGGCTTAAAAAAAAATTTCGCTTTTCCACCAATTCCAAGCCAATTAGATTTGGATAAATCAAAATCTTCTCTCAACTCTCCTTGAATATTTTTTTTTAGTTGTGAATAAAAATTAATGCCCATTTTTTAAATTAACAGCAATTTCTCTAATCCAACTACTAATACTTCCTGCCCCCATACAAACAATAATTTCATTTCCATAAGTATGACGTTTTATAAATCTCTCTAAATCAAGTTGATTTTCTATGCATATAACATCTTTTTTTGAACTTTTTTTAATAAGTTTAGCCAACTCATAATGATTAATATTTTTTATTGGTTTCTCACTAGCTGCATAAATAGGACATAAAACAACTAAATCACTATCTTTAAATGCATTTGCAAATTCTTTTTTTAAAGAAGCAACTCTTGAATATCTGTGTGGCTGAAACACTGTTACAATTTTCTTGTCCTTAAAACCGGATTTAATAGCATTTAAAACTGATGTAATTTCTGTTGGGTGGTGGGCATAATCATCATAAATTTCACTTCCTCTAAAATTAGTGATTTTAGTTAATCTTCTTTGTACCCCTAAAAAATTTTTTAAAGTTTTTTTTATAATATTATTTTTAATACCTAAACTTTTAGCAACTCCTATGGCAGCAGTTGCATTAAGTACATTGTGTCTGCCCAATAAATTTAATTCAATATTTCTAATATGTTCAACTTTATTATTAAGTTTTACGGATATATTAAAATGCATCGATTTTCCTAAATTTTTTAAATTGTAAGGGTGAAGATCTGATCCGTTTTCAAAACCATAAGTGATAATGTTAGATTTATTCTTATTTTTTAAAATTTTTTTTAAAAATTTATCATCAGTGCAAACAAATGATTTACCAATTAAAGGCGTCTTATTTATAAAAGTTTCAAAACTTTTATACAGATTATTAAAATTTTTATAATAATCTAAATGCTCCTTATCAATATTACTGACTACGGAATAAGTAATTGGTATTTTTAAAAAACTACCATCAGATTCATCTGCTTCGACAACCGCCCAGTCTCCTTTTCCAAATAATGCATTTGAGTTAATTGAGTTTAATATACCCCCATTAATAATCATTGGGTCTAGTTTTGCTTTAAATAAAAGTGTTGATATCAATGAAGTAATTGTCGTTTTGCCATGAGCTCCACTGATAACTATATTTTTTTTTAACCTAACAATTTCAGAAAGCATCTCTACTCTCTGAATAACCGGTATTTTTTTTATTTTTGCCTGTCTTAATTCTGGATTATCTTTGCTAATTGCAGATGAAAATACCACTAGTTTAGAATTTCCTATATTTTTTCTTGCATGATTAAAAAAAACTTTTAATCCAAGCTTTTGTAATCTTTTTATATTTTTATTATTTCTTGATTGATCGCTACCTTGAACTTTGAATCCAATATTGTGCATAATTTCAGCAATACCGCTCATGCCAATTCCTCCTATGCCAATAAAATGAACCTGATCATTAGTTGTAATTTTAAAAGTCATTATAAAAGGTTATTAATTTCTTTTTCAAAAATTTCATTAACGTTTGTTTTTGTTAATTCTTTTAATTTGCTCTTTTTTTCAAGTAACTTTTCTTTGTTAATGATTAGATCTTTTACTAAATCAAATAATTTTTCGCTGTTTAATTCTTGTTGATCAATAAGCCAGCATGCGCTCATTCTAAAAAAATACTCTGCATTATAAAATTGATGATTATCTAGAGAATTTTTAAATGGGATCGCTATAAAGGGGATCTGTAAAAAAGCCAACTCTGATAATGTTGAAGAACCAGCTCTTGTAATAACTAAATCTGATAGCATCATGTATTTTTCAATATTTGGTTCAAAATTAAAAATAGTAACATTAGAATTCTTTTTATAAGAAAAATCTATTTTTGTTTCTTGCTCTTTATTTCCTGATTGATGAAAAATTCTTATTTTTTTATTCAAACTAAATAATTTATTTAATGATTGAGGTAATGTTTTGCTAAAAATTTCTGCACCTTGACTTCCACCAATAACAAGTAAGGTAAAATCAAAATTATTATCTTTTTTTAAATCATTTTTTTCTTTTGCTGCATAAATTTGCTCTCTAATCAGTTGTCCAACAAAATTAATTTTATCATTATTTATATTTAAGTGCTTTAATGGATATCCAGTAAATATCTTTATTGAACTATTTAAAAAGAACTTATTAACTCTTCCAACTACAGAGTTTGTTTCATAAATAACAAATTTTTTTTTGAGTAATTTGGCTGCTAACAAAACAGGAAAAGAAGCGTAACCTCCTGAGCCAATAATTAATTGTGGTTTTTTAAATAAAAGAAAAAAAACTGAATATAAAAACGAAAAAAATATTAAAAATAATGAATAAATTAATCCTAAACCTTTTTTTCCAGTAGGAGTTTGTACATTAATAAATGTAATATTTCTTAAATTTAGATTATTTATAAACCTTTTGGCTCTATAATCAGTAATAAGATCTACATTAAATTTTTTTTTTCTAAATATTGAGCAAGTGATATAGCTGGAAATATATGTCCACCAGTCCCACCTGTGCAGATTAAAATCTTTTTCATTAAGATAATTTTTTCTTAGTAAAACAAAGTAATACTCCAAATATTATTGCACAGCCAATCATGGATGATCCCCCATAACTTATAAATGGAAAAGTCATTCCTTTGTTTGGAAGAATATTTAAAGTAACTCCTAAGTTAATTATAGATTGCAAATAAACTAAACACGACAAGCCTATTAATACTAATTTTCTAAATGGATTGTTTTCAATATTAAATTGAGAAAAAACTCTTAAAAAAATAAAAGTTATTATTAAAAAAATTATTAATATCATCAAAATACCAAACTCTTCTCCAATCACCGCTAAAACAAAGTCGGTATGTGCCTCAGGAACTCTCTCTTTCAATATCCCTTCGCCTATTCCTCTTCCTGCAAATCCACCTTGTTTTATTGCTTCTAATGCTTTTTCAGTTTGTAAGTTATCTCCTTTATTAGGATCAACAAAAGTTCTTAACCTTCTAAAAATATAAAAAAACCTTTCACTAAATAATAATATTGCTGATGCAATGCCTAAAAAAATTACAGAACCTAAAGAAATAAGAAGAACAATGCTAACTCCAGAAACAAATATTAAAATTAACCAAACTGAAAAAATTAATAAACTTTGACCCACATCAGGCTGATTAAGTAATAATAACAAGGAGAAAAATAATACACAAAAACTATAAAAAATTCTTAATTTAAGTTCTCCTATCTGTGAATTAGAAATAATTAAAGAACACAATAAAACAAAAAAAGGTTTATAAATTTCTACTGGCTGAAATCTAAAAAAAATTAAATTTACCCATCTTTTAGAGCCTTTAACTTCGACTCCAAAAATTAAAACGGATAACAATAAAAAAGAAGTAAGAATAAAACCTAAAATACAATATTTCTCTATTTGTTTTGGGTCTAATAAAGATAGGAAAGATAAAATTAAAAAACTAATAAATGCAAACAAGATATGCTTCACAATTAAAAGATAATCTGTTTTGTATATTTTTTCTGAAGCAATATTAGAAGTGGAAGTATAAGCAAAAAATATTCCCAAAAATATTAAAGAAATTATTAAAAAAAAAAGTAGTTTATCAATATTTCTCCACCACAGCGCCAATTGATTTGTGTTGGTTCTGCCAAAATTAATCATGAATATTTTTTTACTAACTGTTTAAAAATATTGCCTCGATGTTCAAAATTTTTATATTGATCAAAAGAAGCGGCTGAAGGGCTTAATAATATAACTTGTTTTAAATTAGGATAATTTTTGGCCTCAGTTAAAGTTGACAAAAATGCCTTCTCAAGAGAGTAACTAATATTGCATTTTACTATATTTTTAATTTGTTTTAAAAAAAAATTTATATTTCGTCCTATAATATAAGCTCTCATTATAGATTTTTTATATTTATGAACCATTATCTTGTCTTTTGCTTTAGGAAGCCCCCCAAGTATCCAGTGAATGTTTTTATAATTATTTAAAGCCACCTCGGTTGATGAAAAATTTGTTGCTTTAGAATCGTTTATAAAAGTCAAATTATTCTTTGTTTTTACAATTTCTTGTCTATGCGGAAGTCCTTTAAAATTTTTAATTGTTTTTAAATAAATATTTTTTGAAATTTTAAACAATTTTGCAATTCGCAAGGCAATGTAAAGACAATTTTTAAAATGAATTCCTTTTAGTGGAGGGCTAATTAAATCATCTTTAATATTGTGATTAATATTTTTTTTAATTAATTCAATATTTCTTTGATCGTATTTTTCAGACTTTAAAACTTTAAATATTTTAGATTCTTTGTCATTGCTCAAATCTAAAAAGCCAATTCCTCTTTTTGTTAATCCTCTAAAAATTCTAAGCTTAGCTGAAATATATTTGTTAAAACTTTCGTGTCTTTCAATATGGTCTGGGCTAACATTTAATAAAATTGAAACCGAACTTGGCAAACGCCATGAGTAATCCAACTGATAGGATGAGATTTCTAGCACAAATATTGCCGATTTCTCTTTGTATGGCAAATACATAACAGGAGTTCCATAATTTCCTCCTATATAAACTTTCTTTTTTGAATTTTTTAACAAATCATAGATTAATTTTGACATGGTAGATTTACCATTAGTACCTGTTACCATGATAACTTTTTGATCTTTAATGGAGCTACAAAATAAATCGAGATCAGTAATAATTCTGTTTTTATTTTTTTGAAAAAAAAATTTTTTTGGGTGAGTATAAATGTTAATTCCTGGAGATATGACTATAAAATCATAATTATTTTTAAACCAATTTTTGCTTACTCTATATTTATTCTTAAATTTTTCTCTTAATTTTTTGTTATCATCCCAGCATTCAATGTTAGCATTATTTTTTTTTAATTGAGATAAAGTTGCATCACCGCTAATACCAAGACCAAAAACTAAAAATTTTTTTTGGCTACACTGTTCTAGTGAGAGCATTATCTTAATTTAAGAGATGCAAGACCTACTAAAGCAAAGACTATCGCTATAATCCAAAATCGGATTACAACTGTAGATTCGCTCCAACCTTTTTTTTCAAAATGATGGTGCAGTGGTGCCATTTGAAAAACTCTTTTTCCTGTTAATTTAAAAGACGCAACTTGTATAATAACTGACAAAGATTCTAACACAAACAGTCCGCTCACAATCGCCAAAACTATTTCATGTTTAGTTATAATTCCAATTGCTCCAAGTGCTGCACCTAAAGATAAAGAACCTGTATCTCCCATAAAAACTTTTGCCGGGGGAGAATTAAACCATAAAAAACCTAGGCCCGCTCCTATCATTGCCCCTAAAAAAATACAGATTTCACCTGTATTTTTAATATAAGCTAATTGAAGATATTTTGAAAAAATAATATTACCAGAAACATAAGCTATAAATGCAAAAGTAAGCGCAACAAGAATTACTGGAACAATCGCAAGTCCATCTAGGCCATCTGTTAAATTAACAGCATTAGACGATCCAACAATAACTACTAAACCAAATATAAAATAAAAAATTCCAATATTTAAGACAAAATTCTTAAATAATGGAAAATAAATTTTATAATTTAATTCTGGTTCAGTATTTAAAATTATTAAATATATAACAATTATACCACTTAAAATTTGCAAAAATAATTTTAATTTAGCACTAATACCTTTAGAATTATTTTTTATAACTTTTAGATAATCGTCAACAAAACCAATTGCTCCAAAGCTTAATAAACAAAAAATTAATATTAAAACATATTTATTTGTTAGATCGGCCCATAACAAAGTTGAAAATAAGATACTTAAAATAATTATTAGACCTCCCATAGTAGGAGTGCCTGATTTTTTTATAATATGCGATAAAGGACCATCATTGCGAATAGGCTGACCATCCTTTTGAAATGTTTTTAACTTAGCAATTAAGCTCTCCCCAATTAAAAGTACAAATGTTAATGAAGTGGCAACTGAAATTCCAGTTCTGAAGGTAATATATTTAAAAACATTAAAAACACTAACTTCAGAAGAAAAATATTTAAAAAAAAATAAAGCATTATTAAAATTTCTTAAAAAAATTAAACAAGCCAATTCTATTTGACGATTTGACCAACAAAATATCATTATTCTCTAAAAGATTGAAAATATTTTCTTTAAGAAAACTAATGTTTTTAATCAATAACCCTTTTTTACTATGATTTAACTTTTGATAAGTATGTTTAACTTCCGAACCAACGCAAAAAACTTTGTCTATATTAGTTTTGTTTAATATTTTTGCTACTTGCCGATGGTAATATTTTGATTTTTTACCAAGCTCCAACATATCGCCAATAATTAAAATTTTTCTCTGCTTGTTTTTTTTTCTTAATGAAAAATTATAAATTGCCTCATTCAGAGATGTTGGATTAGAATTGTAACTATCGTTAACTAAAAGAATTTTTTTATTTTTAATTTAATATTTTTTTCGTTTCCTCTACCTTCCGGAATTTTAAAATTATTAAAGTTATTTTTTAACAAATTTAAATTAAGATTTAATTAATA
>OGWG01000083.1_pt1 | contig 15477 bp, 24 predicted proteins | sample 1575911 | NCBI WGS metagenome assembly OGWG01 (sample SAMN07581534, study PRJEB24739) | freshwater metagenome
GTTTCCCAGTCACGATACAATCCGCAGTGTTCCCATTACCTCGGTTTATAGGAACACCACCACCACCAGCAGTATTAATTTCAGAATCACTTGCTGCTGTAGTGTCTCCTAAAATTATGTTGTAATCGTCTATGGTTACAACATTAGCGTTTACCGTGAACGTGTTTGCGTTGAAAGTAACATCACCATTAAAAGTTACACCACTTTGAAACACTATTGGCTGAAGAAATGTGATTCCTTTATTTACATTATCAAGTATATAAGATTCCACAGTTCCACCAGCAGCAATAGAAACACCAATAGACGAAGAACTAACACCATCGTATACCTTTATTTTGTTTAGTTTATAAACACCAGTGTTGGTGACATCTCTCCAAGTATTGAAAGTGTCTCCAAGATTTACTTCTGGAATACTGTATGTGTTTATGTCTGGTCCGGTGCTTGCTGCCATGTGGTTCTCGTTTGAATAAGTGCTGTCAGGCTTTCAACTTTAGTGGTCAGAGTATTTATCTGGTTTTGTAAACTGTCTATAATCTCGCCAATTTGTTTGTTGTTTTCATAGTTTCTAACCACATCCGCGTCTTTCAGATAAAGAACTCCAGTGTTTAGATCTCTTTGATATTTAGCCATATCATCTCCAAGTCACCACTTTAATATTTTTCAAAGATGGGGTATAATAATAAGATGCAGTAGACGGTGCTAGGAACTCGATTTTTATCTGATAACTAGAAATACTACCAGACGGAGCATTTATTCCGTAAGCAACCTCTCTGTAATCTGCTTCGCGCTTGGCTTCCAACTTGGCGTCGCGAGCCACAATAGCGGCAGTTCTATTGATCGCCTTTTCGGTCTTCACAACCACCGTCAGATCCTTGATGCGAGCGCGGATCGCCTTGACCGTGGCAACGGCAGACTCGAGTTCCTGACGCGCATTCACCAGCGCGACTTGGTTTTCAGACTTCGTTTTCATATTATCATTATCGCTTTTTTCGTCTAAAAAGTAAACCGAAAAAACTTTAATAAAATCAATGACTTGCATGCGTCTGTAAAACCTCCTGCAAGCCCATTGCAGCGGTCTGAATTTGAAGGCTACCCTACCCTAAGTCTGCTCTGCAGAGGGCTGCAAGGTTCTTAAAATCGCCGTTCTTCTGAATCTCTGTCATCAGACCAGAAGCCTTCTTCATCGTCGTCTAAGAATTCTTCCGATTCATGGTTCGAATTAAATTTCCAACGAGACTCGTCTTTTAGACGACGCTGTCTCAATCCTTCGCTGTTCCGATTATAGTCTTTTTCTCGGAACTCATAACTTTTTTTCTTAGCCATAATATTTTCTTTGTACAACTCCTTGAGTAAAAATTTTTTAAAAATTCACATCATAATATTCATCTTCATGTGACGCTTTGTGCCATTCTTCTGGATCATAATGACTGTATTTTTTTGTTTCTTCTGTCATTTTTTTAGATCCTACTTGATTCTCAAAATGCGTCATCAAAGATCTCATTGTATCGTTTAGTTGATTCCTTTCTTCTTCAGTGGCTGTTTTGTGATCAATAGAATTGTGTATTTCGTGATAATTTTCACCAAACATTTTTTTGTACTCTCCTCTTAGGCCATTTACTGCATTCCATATATGTTGTCTTATGTGTTCAGGAACGGTTCTTCCGCCCTCGTCACCTCTTCGAATATTTCGTTGCCTTGAAACATCGTCATCAGTATGTACCATGATCATATGCGTGTTATATCCTGATCTTTCAAGATTGTTCTTGGTTTCTTGAGTATGGGCAAAATCTTTTGCAGTTTTATTTAAAATGATATTTCGTCCACGCTTAGTTGCATTTTGTATTTTTCTATCTGTGATTGCATTTGCTCTTTCTCTTAACTTATTTCGAACTTCTTCTTCATGAGGTGGCATTCTCATATCCAAACCATGTTTTCGCATCAAAAATTCAAATGCATGATCTGGATCTATTTCTTGAAATCCTAATCCGCCAACAAGTGGCCTAGCAATCACACTTTTACCTGAGCCTGGAGCACCACTTAATATGATTGCATGTGGTCTAGTTGTATTATTTTGTTCTTGAATAAATTGTTTAAATTTTAGAATTCTATTCATAATTTTTAGAATATTGTTTACAAAACAATGTATACAGCCCTTTCTCCATTCCATATGCAGCAACTTCCCATGGAGAAAAGAAATATTTTTCTTCATCGTTGTAATGACTTGAGTCATAAACAACGCCACGATATCTCACATCTCCGTTGACATAGTCAAACATCTCACTATTTAGATATTGTGAAACATGCACCATTTCGTGCCCGAGATCAGTCAGAAGATTCTTAAACTGCACTATTTGTTTCTTTGCTCTTCGATTGATTCTTTTTACATTTAGAACAATTTCAAATTGCTTGTAAGAATTCGAATCGGTGCCTTTGTATACGCACCAAGCCTCATGCATTCGAAAGTTCGAATCTGACTCTTTTTGTTTAATTTCTTCTTGAGAAGAAATACAGATTGTAATTCTTGCTTTCTTTTGTCGACTTGTTCGAACAAGTTTGTTCAGCGCAAATCTGGCAAACTTTCGAATGAGTTTGTATTCGGATTGATTCAAATAATTGCTAAAGATTGCAATCATGATTCATACCTTTGAAATTTTCGTTTTCTACTCAACACGCAAGAGTATTGTTTCCTTGTTAATTTTGCCATTAAGTTCTGCAGGTTTGGAATTAATCTCGCTCATCACCTTGCGCAATATAATCTTGCCGCCCTCCAGAACTCGAGATAAAACATCCTTTGGCTTTCTGAGTGTTTTCGAAATCGACTCACTGTATTTATAATTCTCAATGCTTGATCGTTTTACATTCAGACCTGCATCATCAGCCGCCACATAGACGCCAAGTTTGCGAGTCTTAGTATTGTAAATCCACAGTTTCTGTGCGCCCAGAATCTTTACAGGATCAATCGAAACCAACTTGTTGTCGATATCATCTTTCTTGTACTGTAAATTCTGCACTCTCTTCTCAAGAGAGATCGGCTTCTTCTTGCGTGGCTTGCGTGCAGCATTCTTATTTGCTGCCAACTTCTCAGCATCGGTCAGAATCAATCCGAAGAATTTGGCGGCTGCAATCATTTCTTTGCGAGGGCGAGGATATGATTCTTTTACATACTCATCTTTAGATTCAATGATCGCAATCCAATCAGCAACACGCTTTCGAAAGTATTCTGCAATCTTGAAAGCATGCATTGGCTTTACTTCATTCTCGACCATCCAGGTGTATGGTACAAATTCTTCTCCGCTTTGCTTGTGCCAAATGTTATCAAACTTGGCCTCAAGTTCCATGATGAAGAAATCAACTTTTCCTTGGACTCGCTCTTGAATTGAGATGACATTGGAGACGACATTCGAATCGGCAACGACTGGCGCAGCAAGACCTTTCGCTTCAATAATTTTGTCCAATCTTTCTCGAAAGACATTTATGTGCTCCGCAAAATTACGGTATGTAACATCAGCAACCCATGCGCCACGCTCAATGCATCGCGCCAGCCAGCCATCTACAATATTCCAAGACAGATTGAGAGAATCCGCTGCTTGTTTTTGCAGCGGAGTGATCTGCTGATTCTTGTCCAGATAATCTAGCAAATACTTGCGAGCATCTTTGCTGCTCTTATTGTCATTGTACCATTGAAACGCAAGAACCAAGTCAATGTTTGAGCATGGTTCGCTGCGTGCCTCCCAGATTGGCTCTGGTATAACCTTTGGAATGTATTTTGCCATATAGAATATTATGCCTCAGCAAGAATAATTTATCAACTGCAATAATTAGGCAGCGTTCCGAAAGTAAGTGTTATAAATAAAGGTGTCGGTCGCGATGCGGAAACATCCACCGACTCTAGTAACTGAATAGGAGTATACCAGCATGAATATTTATTACATCTACGCATACATTCGTAAATCAAACGGAACCCCCTATTACATTGGTAAAGGGAAAGGCAGCAGAGCATTTGAACCTCATAAAAGAGTAAGAGTTCCAAAGGATAAATCCAAAATTGTAATTATGGAATCTGGTCTCAGTGAAATTGGTGCATATGCTCTTGAACGAAGATATATTCGTTGGTGGGGAAGAAAAGATCTGAATACTGGAATTTTGATAAACAAAACTGATGGTGGTCAAGGTGCAAATTTTTGGTTGGGCAAAAAACAAACTAAAGAGCACATTTCTTCCAGAATAAAATTTGGTTGGAATCATTCAAAAGAAACTATAGATAAGATGCGAAAAGCAGCCATTGAAAATAGTTCTAAAACAAAGAACAGAATGTTTGGTAATAATTATAACTTAGGAAAAAAAGTATCAGACCAAACAAAAGCAAAAATGAAAATCATGCATGTTGGTAAAAAATGGTGGCATTCAAAAGAACTACAAATAGAAAAATTTTCATTTGTTTGCCCTGATGGGTTTGAATCTGGTAGATTGAGAAGATCACGATAATTGTTTGAAACAAGTTTGTTTGGCAAGTTTTTGCCAATTCGCGCGATCCATTTTATAGAGCGTTGAAAGTTTCAAAATCATTCGAAGCGAAAGTTCGCGAAGTCTATCCATGTTATTTTCTACAAACTGTAGAAGCATGATAACATCAGACTCGCTAAATCCGCGATTTTTCAACATACCCTGACGAACCACCTGCTTTATTCTTATGATGTAATCCATCTTAGTATAAAGACAAAGATCCAAGTAATGACTTCGGCTGATTAGTGCCTCAAAATGCGGCGCAAGTTTGTTGCCAGAAGAAATCAATCCTTCAAAATTCAAGTTAGTGATAAAAATCACCGAACCTTCAAACTCAAACTTCTCAGGAATACGATCGCCGTCTTCGCCCTCTTCACGATCAAGAGAACGAGAAAGCCAGTGCAGCACACGACGCTCCGTAGAATCGCACGCACCCTTCAGCAGATTCATGCTGACATCATCGTAGAAAATCGAGTCAGAGTCGTCGAAGACAATCACAGACTTGGCGTGACGATTTTCGTACAACAACTTGTACAACGCAAGAGGACGCACATATCCCTTGATGTAGGTGACGCGATGTCCCTGCTTTTCCAACTCAGCCATCTTCTCTTCGACTGTGAAGGACTTGCCGAGACCAGCAGGACCTGAAACGATGAGCGCACGATTGATGCCGCGACCTGTCGCTTCAGACATGATCTCGAGAGCCTCGAATCGGTCTCGAAGTTTGGCTTCAATCTCAGCAACCGACTCAACGCGCACAGGCGTCACAAAGGTCGGAGCCGAAGAAACCTTCGAAGAAGAAGGGATTCTCACGCCACCACGATCTGCTGCGGAAGCAAGACGCTTGCGAGTCATACGAAAACCAGATTTAGGAACGCCACGAGGCATATTAGTTGCTCACCTTGTTATTCATCATAAGAGAATTATGTTCTATTCTTGCGAAAAAGTAAAGAGTAAAAAACTGAGTAAAATCAATGACTTGCGAAGCCATATCAGAAAGTGTTCAGTTTCGGCTTGTTTTTACTAATAAGAATGCGTTCTATTGCATGCGCTGCTTTGCGCCCACGGACTTGGCCGATGACCGACATGTTCCAATCGGTCGAATCCGAATGTCGGCGCAGTGCACGGTGCAGAGCCCATGATTTGCCTTCATGAATTGCTTTGGAAACATGACGACGAAATCGCTCTTGAAGCGTCTTCTTGGGTGTTCCAATTCTGGCGGAAATACCAATGTATATCGCGCCAGTGTGCACATTTTGCAATTGATACAGAATATGATTGCGGTCAGACCGTTTCTTTCGTTTCTTGACGACTTTTTCAAGCATAAGAATATTATGCGTTATTCTTGCGAAAAAGTAAACCGAAAAAACTCTAATACAATCAATAACTTACGTGATCAGCCCATTGCACGATTTCCCATGTTCCATCGTGATGCTCCACTAATGCACTCATTGATTCTACCCAATCCCCATCGTTCATATATTCAATTCCGTTGATCATTTTAATTTCTGCTTTGTGTATATGTCCACAAATAATTCCATCAGCCTTTTGTTTTCGGCAGTAGTCAGTGATTAAATCCTCAAAATTGTTAACATAAGAAACGGCTTCTTTAGTTTTGTCTTTGAGATATTTACTCAAACTCCAATGCGGTAGCCCCAACCAATTTCTCACTTTACTTACAAAATGATTAACTTTGAGTAAGAGATCATACAAAACATCGCCAAAGTGATATAACCACTGAAAATTTGTGCGTAGTACGCCATCAAACATATCGCCGTGAATTACAATGTATGTCTTACCATTGACGCCAATATGATAACAATGATTGACTAATTGTATATTTCCAAAATTTACATTATATGGCAAAAGATCACGAAAGATATCATCATGATTTCCAATTACATACGTGACTGCAGTTTCATTTTTTGCAGCTTTTAAAATTTTTCGAATTACATTCGTGTGAGATTGTGGCCAATAGAATTTTTTCTTTAATCGCCAGCCATCAATAATATCACCAACCAAATATAAATGTTCACTTGAATTATTTTTCAAAAAATCGCATAACAAATCTGCTTTACATCCTTTTGATCCCAAATGAATATCAGAGATGAAAATTGATTTGTAGTGCATGTTTTGTTTTCTCCTGATTTCTATGTTTCTTCATTTCCCATTGAAATTGATTTTACATTCTCTACACGAAACGAACGCCATCCGCCCTTCTCAACATCCCAAACAGAGACATTGTTGCTAGATTGTTTCTGCTCAACAATCACTTCACCCTTATTCCTAACAGTATTCGAAACAAGATCACTCCGTAATGTGCATCGCATTACACGCTCTTCACCATTGACCTTGGTGAAAGTCACAATTACAACATTATGCCGAAGCATATCAATCAACCCATCACGAGTAAAAATTGTCATGTCACACTTGCCTCACAATATCACCAATTATCTTATCTGAAAATTCCCAGTTAGTTAATATTTTCTTAAACATCTCTTTTATGTATTTCTTGGGAATAGATTTATTCTTGACCATCAAACCATTATAACCAGCACGAGCATGATTGTTAATGAAAAAAGCAACATCACCAATATATGCTCTCATTACCTCTGCTTCAGTTTTGTCTTCTTTGTACGTTAAGACGTGATACTTAAATCCTAAATCATCTGGTTCAATAGTTCGATCTCGGTAATTGTAAATTATTGAATCGACCTCATGTCGAATTTCATTATTTTCTTGTTTAATTTCTACATGCCACAAAGCGCCATCACATCCATCAAATTCTTTTTCTTTTGACATTGTTATACGCTCCTGGAAAAAGTATATCAAATTGCTCGAAAATATTCAATAGTTCTGTTCAGCCCCTCCGACAACTCTATTTTAGGTTCCCAATTCAATTGTTTCTTTGCTAATGTAATGTCAGGTTTGCGTTGTTGAGGGTCATCTGTTACAGGTTTAACATATTCCTTGTACCCTCTATTTATTTTTTGCACAATTATAGTCGCAAGTTCATATATGGTATACTCGTCAGGATTGCCAAGATTCATTGGTCCAATCTCTGAAGAATTTGCAAATTTTATAATTCCGTCCACAAGGTCACTCACATAGCAGAATGATCTTGATTGCAATCCTGCTCCATAAATTATGAGTGGTGCATTAGCAAGAGCAGCGACAATAAAGTTAGAGATAACTCTTCCGTCATTCTTTGCCATGCGCGGTCCATAAGTATTGAATATGCGGAATACACCAGTGTCAACATCGTACTTTCTCCTGTAATCAAAAAATAGAGTCTCTGCTACACGCTTGCCCTCATCATAGCATGCACGCGGACCAATTGAATTTACATTGCCCCAATAAGTCTCTGGTTGTGGATGAACAGCTGGATCACCATAAATCTCAGAAGTAGAAGCCTGTACAACACGTGATTTAGTTTTTCGAGCAATCTCAAGAACATTAAGAGCGCCAAGAAAACAAGTCGTTGTTGTAAAAATTGGATCGCGCTGATAATGCACAGGCGAAGCAGGACAAGCAAGATTATAGATTAAGTCAATCGGTTGAATTGAGAAGTAGTCGCGAAAAGTTTCACTTGTTACATCGTATTCATAGAATTTAAAATTGGAATGCGAAATCACACTCGCAATATTTCTTATAGTTCCTGTATAAAAATTATCTACACAATGAACTCTATGACCTTCTGCAATTAATTTTTCGCACAAATGACTGCCAACAAATCCTGCACCACCCGTGATCAATATATTTTTCATACGCTTTCTTTCTCTGTTTTGTCTATCATATATTTCGCAATGTACCAGGCATCTACAATATCAGTTGTTGGAGATCCTAGTTTTGTTGTAGGAGATATTATACTATGTAAATTCACAAAAGTATCCTTTACAAATGATTCGTACATTCTTTCTTTTGTAGCATTACCTTTACCAGTTGCAAATTTTTTAATTACAGTTGGAGGAACAGTGAAAAATTTATAATTGTTTTTGTACAACATGTACTTTAAAACACCACAATTTTCAGCAAGATGAAAGACCTTCCCTTTAGATCCGAAAGAATAGTCTTCAATACAAATCACAAGATCTTTTTTATTAAAATCAGCAAGACTAGTGAGAACCCAAGAAGCAATATTTTCATATCGCTCTGAATCTGTGATATATTCTTCATGTGCTTCGCCGAGTATATTATGAAATTTCCCTTGTACAGATTTGCGATTGTTTAAAAAATAAAAAAATGAATTTGAAAATGTTTTATCACGAGCAACGCAAATCGCAGGAGAAGTTAAACTGTAATCAATGCCTGCTGTGATCATCTTCTTTCAAAAAATCATCAGAATCTTCTTCAATTTCTTCATCATTAAAATCTAATTCTTCATTGTCGCTGTTAAAATAATCACCACAAAATGGACAATGAGTTGGCGAGTAACTCACTTCATCTTCTTCGTATGACAATACGAATGTTGATCCACAATTATCGCATGTAATGTTTAAATTTGGCATTATTCGCTCCTAGTTATTTTTGTTATCTTCTCAATTTGCTTGTCAATAATTGACGCTCTATTCGGCCAATTAATATATGCTTTTTCTGGATTTTTCTTCAAATTCAAAAGTAGTGGCAAAATCAAACTCTCCACTTCTTTAAGTTTTGCTTTATATTTTTCTTCAATCGCTAAAATCATCACATTGCTCATAGTCTGTTCTTGAGCATTTAATAATGCATCAAGTTTGTGTTTAAGTTCAACTATGTCTTCATTGTTATTTTCAATGATCTTTTGTGGCGCATTTAATTGAATTGCTTCATCATCAGCAAAACTAAATCCAAAATCATAATCATCTGTTGGTGTTGTCATTATCATTTACCCCATGATTTTTAACTTCGTAATCATATCTATCATCATCTGAGAGAACCCACTTACTTGTATTTTCTACTGACCACATTTGTGTTCCAAGTTTTCTCTCAATAACATTTTGCCCTGGCTTCGTGACAAAGGAAGGTTCAAATGCACGAATTCTATTGTTTGGTTGAATTGCAAAGTTACCACTATTCAATTTAATTACATGTCCGCATTTATGTTGACCTGGCACTTCACTAAATCCTGTGTCTAATACATTGCGATCTTCTTGAGACCAATCAAGTGTAAACAAGTAAGTGCCTTCATTCCAGTTTTTGTTACGATCAATATATTTCATGCGTTTATTCATAAGAAAATCGAACTGCGTCACGCTTATATAGGAACTAAAAGAATCCCAAAGAACTAAATTATATAACTCTTCTTGAGGAGTATTTTCTTTATGACAAAAGGCATGAATCGGCATGCGAAACCAAACCCCCTCATCTTCCATAATAAAATGAAATAAAGGCACACGGTGCGGCACCGACGCCACACCAAATATAAGAACTGGAAGATAGATATCTTTCGTCTCATCGAACTCTGTTCTATTTTGTAGAAAATTAGAGCGAATAAAACACTCAATTGGAGGTATATTAGCGTTCAAATATGCCATATCTTTAAATATTGCTCAACTTAAAGTTAAATTTCGCATGCACCCGCCTGACATGACAATTCTTTGGTCGATGTTGTAGTGTCTGTTTCTTCCATAAACTCCAACCAATTAATATCTACATTTTGTGCTGCAAGAAGTTCGTTATATTTAGCCTCATCAATTTCCTCAAATGGTGCTTGTCTATATGATCCATTGTCGCGAGGAAGGAAAGAGACACCAGAAAGAATCGAGATGTTTTTATACACCCATGCGCCAACTTCCATCCACTCATCTTCACCAACATATACTGTAATTGAAGGTTTATGTTCGCACCAATGATTCTGATACATTCTCCAAAGTTCTAATTGTTCAATCGCAGACATGTCATTGCGAGTGATAGAATTTTCAGGTGCTCGCATTGGAAAACTAAACACCCAATTTGATTTACTATAAAAATCTTCTTCAGCCTTGTATCCCTTGTTTATCATAAACTGAGCAAGCGGATCCTTCATGTCTGTTCTTACGCGACGAATATAAAATTTGGCATATCGTGGATGAATTCCTGATGCTGAATCCACAAGAGCAGAAACAGTGCCGCTGGGTTTTACAGCAGTTACAGCAGTTGATGCTGGAATACTCAGATACTCAGCAAATTCTTTATTTACTTCAACGCAATGCAATCGAAGTTCATCAAGTGCATTTGCTAATTCCTTTGATGGTTTGTTCAACAAATTATTGTCACAGATTCCAGTCAACGAAACTCCAAGCAATCGTTCTTCGTCGCAATTCTTTTTCCATTTCTTATTGATATATCGAAAATCTGTAAGAGTTGATTGTAGCGTGCCAATGATAGAAGCAATTCTCGCTTTGCGCTTTAATGATTCGACATCATCTTCTGCACGAACAACGATTTCAGAAAGATTGCAAAATTGATATGGGCGAAGAACGATTTCGGCACATGGATTTACTCCCCACTCATGATTCGGATCTCTTCGACCATTTTGTATTGCAATATTTTTGCAAGCAACTCTTGAGAAAATTCCTCGCTCACCTGATTTTGACATATACAATGCATGCCACTCGTTCATGAATGTGTCCATATTTACATTAGACTCATACACTGCAGATATATTCGCAAGTGCGCGTTGACCATTATGAGTCCACCAATCACCCGACTTTGCATGTCGCAAAAGATCATCATTTAAGTCTGTAAGAGAAATAAGAGCACTGCGACGAACTCCACCACACACAACAATATCTGCAATTTTACAGACAATGTCATGACATTCGAGTGTACTGAGTTTTCTGCCTCGTGCTTTCTTAAAAATATTGATTGTAAAATTCATTAGATCCACCAGCGGTTCTGGGCCAGAAGCACGTCCGCCAAATGTCTTCAAACGCTCACCCGATGGGCGAATTTTACTTATATCCCACTTAGCAATTTTTCCAGAATAAAGAAGCGTGATAAATTCACGAAAGCCAGAAGCCCAACCAGTTTTACTATCAGCGAAAACAATGGTTGTGTCTGTTGAATGTAAATCTTCTGGAACTTCTGGAAGTTTATTTGTATATCTTGATTCGACAGAAAATCCCACGCCTGTGCCTACCATTAGAATATACATTATCTCATCAAATGCCTTGGGATTGTCAATTGGTAAATATGAACAATTGTAACCAGCCACTTGATCTTTTTCCAAAGCAGGTCCAGCAGTCATCAAACATCGCATTGATGGCATGACTTCAAGATTTAGAATTGCTGAACGCAAGTCTTCCCATGGAATCTTATCGTTATTATTTGTTTTTTCCTTGAAAAAGTTGATGTATCTGTTCACAGTTTCCATCCAAGTTTCGCGCCGACCGAGTTCGTCATTAAATCTTGCGTATCTTGAAATGTGAATGAAATCTTGATATATTGATGGAAGTCTAGTTGTCATCATTTGCTCCTTGTTATTATTCTGTTGCAATAAACTGTGTGGAGAGAGGAAAAATCTCAGCAATCACTTTCGCGCATTCTTTGGCAATTTCCGTATGTTCTCTTTGAGTTCCATTACCTGATCTCAAAGAAATATAATGTATCCACGATCTAAGTGTTCCATTTACATACATGCGAGACATAATTAATCCCTCAGGCAGTACTGCTCTTGCTTGTTCTTTCGCAATGCCATTTGAAATAGCCCAGTCATAGTGAGCCTTCACTTGTTGAATTAGATCTTGTTGACGCTTGTCCCATTCATATTGAATCATGACATCAACGCCTTCTGAAATTGAATTTTGTCGATTCTTGGGATCTTGTAACCGAGCCTCACGCATGACAAATTCTAGATCTTTGATTGGATCAGCATAACGTTGTGAAAATTCTTGAAAAGAAAAACTTCGATGCCGAAGTATCTGTCTTGCAATATCTCGCGTCGTTTCAATTTCTAGAACAACATTACAAAGTTCTAATGGACTCCAGTGTTTATGCTTTATCAAATATTGAATCAATTTTTCTGATGTTTCTGAATTGTATTGATTAGACGGATTAGACACTCTTGCACAATAAGCAACAAGGTCTGTTGGCGTATTTAATCCTTCAATAACTGGTTTACTATAAGATATCAATTTTACTTTCATGATTCAACCTCAAATATCAATTTTTTATATTGAATTTTTTTTATCCCGCCTTCTGTTGTTAATTCTTGTGCTCGAATAAATGCATCTTTGTATTCTGGATGTTTACTATCATCAAACCACCACCAACGATCAAAGAAATATTTGGGTGCTCGCTGATATTCGACATACCAAAGTCCGTTGTGAAATTGTACACGAACTCGCCTTACAGGAAATTTTATAACTTCTAAACCTATATCTTCTATTGTTCGCATTGTATTCAACACCTTTTCCATTGCGTGAATTTTAATTTTGCTGTCAATTCACTAAATGTATTGTTATCTATAATAGTTTTTAATTCGTCTGCAGTCAATCCATTCTGCAGTATCATTTCATTTATGTCTTTTCCTTTTACATAATCTGGAAAAAAACAAACTTTATATCCTTTATCTATAGCCTTCTCAATCTGTTTTACAATATCTTTATTTCTTTTTTCATTGTCATAAATAAGAACTACATTTAAATTGGGAAACATTGTTGCCACGCCGCTCAAATTACTATCACCAGAGGCAATGCAATTTCCAATAAAAAATGAATCAAACTGACCCTCAACAATGTATATTGTTTCTTGCTTGCGCAATCGATGCAATCCGAATATTTTTTTCTCATTCGTCATCTTCACTGTAACATATCGAATCTTAGACTCAGACAATGCTCTTCCAGCGATATTTGTAATTTCTCCTTTTTCGTTTGTATAAAAGAGTACGATACGATCGTCGTTGGGAACCTCTTCTTTACCTTTATCTGAAAATTCTTTATTCAAGAAATCTTTAAATTTCGAGACAAAAAAAATCTCATTCCAGTATTTCTCAGGAATGAGCCTCTTTTTTATATAGGCGACAGCATAATGATCTTCAGGAAGATTTATTATACTATAATTCTCAAATGTTCGCCATGTTCTTTCCAGGCTTTCAGTTGTCTTTGTATTTCCTGTGGACTGGAAGTGACTAAATGCATTTCCTTTAAGTTCTTCGAATTCTGGTTTCTTGTAGTTATGATTTCTCGTTTCTCCTTCCGTATATCGTTCCAAGATATACTGTTTGTAGAATGTACCATCGATGTGCTCCAAAAATTTCGCAAATGTTGTAGACTTGCTGCAATTGAAACATCTGAAGAAGTAATCGTTTGACTTGCGATAAACATAGCCTCTTGTCTTTAATTGATTCTTCTTCGAATCGCCGCAGTATGGGCAGCGAAAATTATAGAGATCAGTTTTCTTTTGTCGAAACTGCTCTAACTTTGATGATACAAATGATAAAAATTTGCGATCAATGTAAATTGACATAGACTCATTACAAATAAATCAACAGATCTATAATTATAGACTATTTGATGTCAAAAGGCAAGCTCAATTTAGAGAATACCCACCCCGCTACCGCTGCACCACCTATGATTAACCAGCGCATCTTGTTTAAATCATCGATTTTCTTTTGTTGAGCGAGATGTTGTTGTTGCGATTCTTCGCGCATTGCTTTGATTTCTTGTAGAAGATCGACACGCAACTCATTTATCATCGATTGCAATTCTTTTCGATCTTCTAGTTGACGATGATCAAATTTTTCTAAAGTCTTGTCAAATTTTTCGTAGATCACACTAAAGAAAGAAACTTTTTCTTTTATTGCTGCAACTTCAGTTTCGAGTTTGCTAAGTTTATTTTCGAAATCAACCATTTTCCTCTATTCCATACATTTGTTTAAGTAAATGTGCTCTGCTTTTTTTATCTCTATTATTGCAGATCTCATCACTCACTTTCTTTTTCCAAATGTTAGGAAAGATTCCATTAGTTAGCAAAATAAAAGACCATTTCCATGAGCGAATTAAATGTGAAAGATAGTTCATTACTTTTTCTCAGGTGGAACATCACGTGTTAATTCTGATTGCGGCGAAGAAGAAGGAATATTCGAATTCGTCGGTTTATTTATAATTTTTAAGTCTTTTGGTGAGGCCATTAGATCAGTTGGTGGCTCCAACTTTTCCGCTTTTGGAATAATTCTTGTGAGTGGATTGCCGCATCCTACTAGCAATGGAATAAAAATAATAATTGCAAGAATAATTTTCATTTGATGACTGAGTCAACTCCCCTCTTTCTTCCATGGCATTCCAGGAAGTTTTATATTAATTCCACGCTTTTCGTTTTCTTTATCTATTGATGCATTTACTTCAAGAATATATTTTTGAAGAGAAATTAATTGTTGAGCATTTTGTTGACAAATAGAATAATTCTCAACAACAGTTTGAAGTGCAGAATTATCCTTCACAAAGGAACTAGTGGAATCAGCAGCTAAATTTGAATCCAAATCAATTATGGAAGAAGCTGCTGCATTATGTGTATGAATCCAACCATTCGAAAGATCATATTGCCCAGGAACTATATTTTCTACAGCATCCTTTATAATTACTTCTTTTTCTTTGATCTTTGTGATCTTGTCAACATACTCAACTCTTACTACCTCACGAATCATTTCTTGTTCTTTTTTCAAAGCAATTTGTAAAGTTTCAACTTGATTTGCGAATCGATTAATTTCAGCATCTGCTCCAGCCATACCTTTATTATATCCAGCAGCAAATGCACCGCCGACTACAAGAACTAATGCAAGTATTTTGTATGGTAGAGGTATAAGCATGAAATTAGTCTCTCGGCCAAATATTTAATTCCGTAGCATCATTTAATCGAATGCTCATTCGAAGAAATCTTGTATATAACCAATAGAAACTTACTGAACATATTCGAAATAATTCTGCTAACCATTTAAGCAAGTATACAAACATAAAAACCATTGGACCAAAGATGTACATAGTACATTACTCCATTTCATTCACACCATGACTTTTT
>OGWG01000084.1_pt1 | contig 15330 bp, 17 predicted proteins | sample 1575911 | NCBI WGS metagenome assembly OGWG01 (sample SAMN07581534, study PRJEB24739) | freshwater metagenome
TGAAATCAGCATTAGAACATTTACCTAAAGTTACACCAAAGGGTCGAGTTTATCAAGGTGATTTAATGTATACAAAGAATGATGTACAAGAAGAAGGTGGCAAATATCATTTCAAACCCAATACAATTAAATATTCAGTTGATAAAGAATCAGATAATGGTAGAAAAATACAAAGAGCCCAAATCGGAATTGTAGTTCATACTGAGTATCATGGTAAAAATATACAGGACATGAAAGCAAAGTTCGGCTCTAACATAAAAAATTTCACTAATCACTCAGATGTTCATGTTATAGATCCAACGGCAAATGTTGATGAAACAGAATACAAGGATAATGATCGCGAATCTTTTCAAGCAGAAATAACAAAAGCAAAAGAATTACATAGAGGCCACGATTATTCTCATATAGATAGACATAGAGAAAATCTAAAAACATATATAAACAAAACAGTTGTACAAAATGTAAATCCAACATTTGAAGGATTGCGTTCTCATATCGAAGAAAATCATAATAAAAAAATTAAATCATTAAAATCAGAAAGGGGTAAACTAAAGGCCAAAGAAATAAAAGAAGCAGATATTGCGAATTTAGATTTAAATAAAAATCATTTTAAAAAAACATTGTTAATACATAAACATCTTCAAAATGCTAAAAATCATTTAGTAAGAGCTCTGAATGCTAATCAAAATTTTGAACATAGTATTGCAGATAAACCTACAGGACCTGAAGGACATGTTGCTGTAATTGATAATATGCCAACTAAACTTGTTAATCGAGCTGAGTTTAGTAGAGCAAATTTATTAGCGAGGCCAAGATGAGTAAAGCAACCATGGCTTTTGGTCGATTTCAGCCTCCTACTGAAGCAGGGCATGGTAAATTAGTTCAGGCCGTTCAAAGTCATGCTGAGAATACTCGAGCCAATCATTATATTTTTCCATCTCATACACAAGATAAAAAGAAAAATCCATTAACTCATGATCAAAAAGTGAGTGCAATGCGTTCACTATTTCCTTCTGCAAATATTGTTTCTGATAAAAAGGTTAAAACAATTATAGATGCAATGAAACATCTTGAGAGTAAAGGTCATACAGAAGTTACTGTTATTGGTGGATCTGATCGAGTAAATGAATATTCTAGATTATTAAACAATTATCGCGAAAAAGAATTTCCGAAAATACAAAAAGTTAATGTAATTTCAGCAGGGGATCGTGATCCTGACGCAGAAGGCGCAGAGGGCATGTCTGCATCTAAACTTCGCGGATTAGTTGCTGCAGGAAAAAAAGATGAATTTATTTCGCACTATAGTAATAAAAACCTTGGCGAAAAAATACACAATCAAGTAAAAAAAGGTATGCAATTAGAATCATTCGCACCAGTTGGCATTTTTTTACTCGGTGGGCCTGGAAGCGGAAAAGATTATATTTTAAGCAACATCTTTTCAAGATTTGATTTGACCGAGGTTCAAGCAGATCATATTTGTAATGGTTCTGCAAATGAACTCATTCACGAAAATGTAAACATTATTATCAATGGTGTTTTAGATCTGAATAAAATTCAAGAAATAAGCAATTTACTTGAAAATTACATCATTGATCATGTTTATGTTTATGTAACAAACAAAGTTTCTCGTGATAGAAATTCTATGCGGAATAATCCACTGAATGAAACAAAAAGAATTGAAAAATGGCTTTCTGCTGAAAAACTTGCTGAAAATTTCGATTGCTTTAGATTTAATAATTCATTTAATCTAAACGAATCTTCTGAACTAGAAAAGGTTTTCTTTGCGAATCAAATTGAAAAACTTCTTGAAAGGTGTATAAATCATGGGCTTGAAATGAAACTCACTCCTGAGCCTAAGAATTTCGTACATCTTCGTGAAAAAAAATTTCCGCGAGTCGTAAAAGACAAAGAAACTGGTCTTCCAAAAAAATATATTGAGGGATTGAGCCCATCAACAGCAAAGGCTCGTAAGGCGCATTGGAAAAAAATGGCGAAACTTTCTGATGACAATCCGAATGCATATAAACCAGCTCCTGGAGATGCAACTGCAAAAACAAAACTCAGCAAGTATACGAAAAGATATCATGAATTATACAATGAGGAAGCAGAAGATAAGCCACTACCAAAAAAAATAAGACGCGCAAGACGCAGTGGGGGAATTACTGCGATTACACAAAGTCGAAGAGAAACAGGCAGAGAAAATGTCTCAGAAAGCAAAGCAGACAAATCACTTGCAGCTAAGTCTGAAAAATCTGGTATTCCTTTAAGAACACTTAAAACTGTTTTTCGTCGTGGCGTAGCTGCATGGAAGTCTGGTCATCGTCCAGGCACAACTCCACAGCAATGGGGTCATGCTCGTGTAAATTCTTACATTACGAAAGGTAAGACATATCATACTGCAGATAAAGATTTGCGAGAAGAAATCAATTTAGATCAATTATTTGAATATCAATTAGTGGGTACTGATGAATATCGAAAACATGCAATTAAAATGACTCCTGGGCAAAAAGAAATCGAAGAGCAAGAAGCAGATTTTCAAGTGGATTTTACACCTCAGATAAAATTATTGAAATTTAGAAGAGGAATGAGAACACCAGGAAAGATGTATTCTGCTGATCTTGATGGAATGCCTGTTACAACAGCAAAATTAAGCGAAGCAATTGACTATCATTTAAATAACAAAATTCCTTTTACTGAAAATGTTTTTCGTCCAGGCTCAGAAATGTTTTTTGAAATGATTAAAGAAGCCAAGCGTCTTTATAAAGAAGGCAAGTATGAGCCAAAAGACGAATACGAAAAGGATTTATTAGAATCAGATGTCGGCGAATTTGTGGCTTACGAAGGGACAATGATTCCGCTAGATTTTCCTTTCGAAGAAGAATCTTTACAAGAAGAAGATAAGACCGAAGGAAAGGGCATCGGCAAACCATGGCGCGAAGGTGGTGGCGGTGCTGTTTATGTTCGTGATGGTGACTCAATTCGTAAAATTCGATTTAGTCAATCTGGAATGAAAAAGAAATTTATGGATCCAGCTGCCACAAGATCATTTGTTGCACGACATCGTTGTTTGACAAATAAAGATAAGACTTCGGCTTCGTATTGGGCATGCAGATATCCGCGGTTTTTCTCAAACTCGGGTAAAATTTGGTGGTAAGGTGATAGTATGATTACTTTCTTACAATTTTTAAAAGAAAATGAGGATGAGTATCTGTATCATGCGACATATCAAGTACATAAAAACAGTATTGCTAAACATGGTTTAAAAGCAAATAGCAATCATAAAAATTGGGAAGATAGTAAAAAAGGTAGAGTATATTTGGCTAAAAGTCCAGATGTTGCTTTAAGTTATGCTGAAACTTCTGAGAATGCACCTGAGAAACATTATAATTCAGGAATAGTGATCTATAAAGTTAAAAAATCAAATTTGAATTCTGAGAAAATTCAAAGAGATTCAAATGTAAGAGGAGACGAGGAAAATGATCACACAGTTGAATATCATGATAATATTCATCCTAAACATCTAGAAATGCATTCTGAGCATGACACATGACAAACACATATATTGATAAAAAACTAAATAATAAAACAATTCTTAGAACATTTTCTAAGGATGTGTTAAATGAAGAGTTGGTTTGGCATCGAGACAGACAAAACAGAATTGTCACAGTGCTAGAAGGAAAAGATTGGCAAATACAGTTAGATGATCATTTGCCTGAATTTTTAGAAATTGGAAAAGAATATGTAATCCCTGCATATACTTTTCATAGAATAAAGCGGGGAACAAGTGATCTTGTTTTAAAGATCGAGGAACATTAAAATGGCAGATGCAACAGCAGCATGGAATAAAGTGTTTACGCATGGCTCTAAATCAATGAAAGAGCGACTCATGAAAGTGCATTCAAATAATCCAAAGTTTCAAGAATGGCTTCAATCCAGTGGTCATGGCGCAGGTGAGAGCGTAAGACAAGCCTCAAAAGAAATAGTTCCCTCAAAGCGTGCTACTAGACTTTTGGACACAAGTTCAAAAGGAGTTGGTTTTGGTGCTGGAAAGAATACCAAGGCTGTTGGCGGTGAATATGGTGGCGGCGGGAATGTTGCACCAACACATGGTGCAGTTAAAGTTTACTCGCCTGATGAAATTGAAGCAATGAATCGAGCTCGAGGAACTGTTCCTGTTAACCTCAGCCCAGAAGAAAAAGCAAAGAAAGAAAGAATGATGGCAATTGCTGCAGCTGCATCTAGAGCTACTAGAAAATCCAGAGCGCAATTTGATGTTCCTACTTTAGATGAAGAACTCGAGCAGATGAATGAAATTTTCAATCGACCTATAACTGTTGATGATCCACTTGATAGATTTATTCAAGGAAAGATAGCAAAGCATCATAGCAATAAATATAGTCCAACTCTTGCTCCTCTTCAGGCTGATTCTGCTAAATTAAGCAAAGAAAGAAGTGCACTCAATAATAAAATACGTCAAATAAAATCGAGAAAATCATTTAAAAATAAAAGTCATAAAAATCATCCTCAAAGTGCAGCTGAGTTAGAAGACACATTTTCTGCAACAAAGCCATTAATCACAAAACATTCTAAAATTAGAGATGAAATTAAAAAAATAACAGATCAACAAAATGCTGACATTGATGCAGATCTACGCACTTATAAAAATTGGGGGCTAGTTGGATTGGGTATTAAAAAAGGCATTAAAGCAATGAAAAATAAATTAACTCAAGAACAAGTCGAGCAGATGAATGAGACTCGTCGTATGAGTGCTTCTGAGAAACTTGACAGAGCGTTTAAAGATCAAGAGAACAGAAGACTAACAAGAAAAATAGGAGAATTAGAAGCACTCGGCAGAACTAAAGAAGCGGCAGAACTTAGAGCGCAAGCACAAAAAGCAGCAAAATCGGTTACAGAATCCAATCAAAGAGTAAATAACATGTCTGAAGAAAAAAGTTATGCTCGAGTATTAGCAGAAAGAGCAATACAAAATCATGTGCAAAATTTAATTGAACAGTCAAATAATGATTATGATTCAAATGAATACGACTACGAAGGCGATATGGCAATGTCGCAGTTGAAGAGCATCATTACGAATGCTCAAAGACTTCATGACATGTTGGAAGAAAATACAAATCTTCCTGAATGGGTGCAAAGCAAGATTACTCTTGCCGAAGATTACATTCTCACAGCCGCCAACTATATGGAAGGCGAGATGAACGAAGAAGTCGAGCAGGTGGATGAAGTTTCAATTAAAACACTAGCAGCTGCAGCTGCAGCATCAAGAGATTCTTCAAAATTTGTATCGCATGCGAAAAAACGTTATGGCGAAAAAGTAGCTGCTGATGTTCAAAATGCTGCAGATATTGCAGATGATAGATTAAAGAAAAAAACATCAGGCGGGTTAGACTTATTGTCTCAAAGAATTCCAGTTCGAACCACACAGACTGGTGAGGCTAACAAACAAGATTTAGCAAAACGAAAGAGAGAATTAAAACAAGATGCGCTTTATCGCAAACCAGTTAAACCAATGGCATCAGAAGAAGTCGAACAGATGAATACTGACGAAAACGAATCAAATATACTTAAAAATATACGCACTGCAAAAACTGTATTGGGCCTACAAGGATTAAATATTTCTGCTGCTGAACAAGCACACAGTCAGTTAGCCACTCATGGAAATATTACAAAAATATCACCAAATCTTCGTCGCCATTATTTACAATTATCTGGCGCTGTTCCATCTGATACTCTGCATTTGCCGCCAGAACAATTTAGATCTGTTCTTGCAAGATTAAAACAAGTGCAAGTAAAAGAAGAAGGCTCAGTTCCAACAACCGCAAAGGAAAAAGATCTTGCGATGCAACATGGCGATCCAAATAAAATCACATATGGCGATGTAATTAAAGCAAGAAAAAAATCAGCCGCAAAGAATAAAGAAGAGTAAATAAAATGAAATATATCGTAGAAGTAAAATATACAAATCCAGCTCACGAACATGTTTCATTGCGCCGACGTGTTGATACTGTTTCTCGTGTTGTAGAAGCAAGAAGTGAAGAAGAAGCAATCAATCGTGTTGCGAATCAGCAAAGAGCTCTTGGCTTTATGATTCGCGAAGCAAAGGTGATTCGTCCGAATAGTTTAAAAGAAGAAATAGAACAACTAGAAGAAAAACTTTCTGCTAATGACTCAGCATCAAAGTGGATCAGCGATTTTGTCAAGTCTGACAATCCAAAATTTGCTGGTAAGAGCAAGAAAGAGCGTATTCGAATGGCACTTGGTGCTTACTATGCTGCAAAAAGAGAAAAAAATGAAGCAGTTGATCTAAAAAAAATAGCTGCAAAAAAAACAGAACGCAATAAAATTAATATGAAACCAACTGTGAGTGACACTAGAATTCATGAAGAAACTGATACAATACAAGTGGACAATCAACATTTATTGAATAACATTGAAATGATAAATCAAGAACTTGATGTCCTTACGAGCAAGCCATATCAAAATGCTCCAATTTTACTTACTCAGCTTCGAGGATGTCTAGAAAGATTAAGCGTTTTAATTCCTGCTTCCGCCACGAATCATTTCTTAAATTTGTCAGCTGAGTTAATTTATTCATTGGGCGAAACAGGGCATTTCCTTTATATTGTTTATGACACAAACGATGATGGCTATGTTGATGGCTATGCTCAAATTGTTTCGAGTGATGAATTGGAAGATTTAATTGACATGGACGAAGACGAAATTCTTCATTCAGATCGCGATATGATGACGAATCAACAAGTTAATTCATATCGAAAAAGAGATGATGATTCTGGGAATTCAGACGAATATTGATTTCTATGTTTGATGACCTAACCGATTCTAATGTAATGTTATATGCAATTAAGTGTTATGATAAACCCAATTGTATAAAAAGTGAATTTCAAGAAGACTATAAAAAATTTAGATATATTAAACGACTATTAAATCGTTATCGAATAACAGGTAAAATCAAAGAAAGGCTTGTATTAAATCATTTGATAATGACGCATAATGTTTTTGGAGTTGAGGCAAGCACAAGGATACTATTTCTTCGAACAGATTTCAAAGATTGGAGTGCACTTAAAACTCTATGTGTATATACTTCAGCAATGCCAAGTATTGTAAAAGGAATATGCGGTAAAAACATAATCTCAAGTGATATTCAATTAGATCAAAACTTAATAAATATTTTAAGAAATTTGTAAGACAATATCCCTTAACGCCAGACATAGTCTATTTTATAACAGAGTCAAATAAAAGTCAAACTTTTGGGGACGAAAATGTTTAAATTTAAAGAATTCATTACTGAGTCATACGGAAACCTATTTCTTGTAGAAGCAGTTCAAAACGATTCAAAAGGAAAACTCTTTGAAGTATTGCATGCAAAGTTTATGCATCCAAAGGAAGAATTCCCCACTCACTATCGCGATGAGGTAACTCAGAAGTCACCACAAGAAACTCACGATTCAATTAAGAAAAGAATCACTCCAGCTGAGTACAGAACTATTCATGATCATGCTCGCAGTTCAGCACAGCATATGAAGGCTCACTTGAAAGAGCAAGGTCACGATCCAGAACATATTACTCATGTGGCTTGGACAAGTAATGGTGAATCAGACGTTGCAAAATTTACTGGTAAAGATGATCCCCATAATGATTCCGATGTTATGTATCAATTTAAACATCCTAAAACTGGGGTTGTAAAACATGTCGGCGTGAGTTTAAAGTATGGTTCTCAAAAAGATCCAAATTTTCGTAATCCTGGTCTAGAAAGTTTGCAACGTATGACGGGCGCGAATACTCTTGTATCTAGATTTACAAAACATAAAAAGAAAATCAGCCAGCTTGGGTATAATGAAAGCAGCGCAGAAAAAAATCATGAAGTTTGGAAAAAAGAAAAAGATTCGGCTCGCGGAAAGGCTGCAAACGATAGCAAATTACAAACTACCAGAGCAATGGCTCGTGATATGCATAAAGCACTATCACAGAAAAGTTCAAACCAATTGCGCGATTACATTCGTCAAATTGTTGCTGCGCCAACTCAAACTCCAGTTTATAGATTACATGCACACACTACTCATAACGAAGCTGGTTCAAAAGTAACTCATCATGTTGATGAACCAACAAAAGATATTGACACACACTTAGACCAATTTTCTGAATTTGTTATGGACAAACCAGGAAAAGGTATTTCTGTGACAATTAAAGGTCGTCACAAAAAAACGGGTAAATTAGTTAATGTTCTTACTCATGGTGTTAAAGGTGTGAGTGGTCCGATGATGGGTATCGCAGCAACAACTAGATTACCAGGATATCGTACAAAAAAGAAAAAATGAAACGATTTAAAGATTATATGAAAGAAGATGTCCCAGCAAATGCTATGGGTGCAGCAGGAATTAGTGGAGCAGAATCAGCTGTAAATGTTGGTGTTGCTGGGATTGATTCAGTAATGACTGGAATTGTTCGTCGAAAACCACCAGCAATGTTTGGTGGAAAGGCAGTATTCAAAGTTCCTTCAGATCGTTATATGAAATCTATTCAAGGAAAAAGAAAATTTGAGCATTATTCATCTTATGTTGGACGAGATGAACTTGGAGAAAGTATTCGAGAATATATAAAAGAAAATCCAAATGCTCCAGTTATTCTAGAGGATGAAAAAACAGGTGCTATGATATATCTAAAATACGGCAAAAAACATAGATAAAGGAATCTAAAAATGAAAGCAGTACTTTTAATTTTCACTGCTTTGTTATTCGTTGGGTGCGCTGATACATATCGATATTCATGTCAAGATCCGAAAAATAAAAACAATGAAGAATGTAATCGACCAGCATGCGAGGCTGATGGCTTGTGTTATGATACTTTAAATGGACTACCACCAAAAGAAAATAAAATAGAAAATGATTCTACAGGAGAATAATTATGTTTAAAGGTCCACGTTATACTGAAACAGAATTGATGGTTCGATTAAAATTTATTGTTGGACTCTCATTGGCATTTACACTTACAGGAATTGTATTTGTAGTTCTTTACTCATTGATTTTTGTGACTCAGCCAATGACGCAATCACCTAACGATGCGAAGTTCTTTGAGTTAATTACGCCAATTGCAACTTTCTTGACGGGTATTTTATCAGGTATTATGCTCGGTAAAACTGATGAGAAGAAAGAAGAGCCTAAGAAAGAAGTCACTTCTGAGAATGAAAATGTCAAAGAATTCACAAGAGATATTTCTCCCGAACCTGTAGAAGAAGTGCTTGAAGATATTGATGATATTGCTTGAGGTAATATTGTATGAGTTTAAAATCCTTACAAGAAAAAATAAATATTACAGCAGATGGAGCATGGGGTCCAGCAACTCTTCGTGCTGCTGCAAAATTTTATAAACTATCACCAGCAAGAGCTGCGCATTTCTTTGGTCAAACTTCTCACGAAACTGGTGGATTTAAATCATTTTCTGAAAATCTAAACTATAATGCAAAAGGTTTAATGAGTGTCTTTAAGAAATATTTTTCCAATGAAAAACTTGCAAAACAATATGAAAGAAAACCTGAGAAAATTGCGAATCGTGTTTATGCATCGCGTATGGGAAATGATAATGAAGCGTCTGGAGATGGTTGGAAATATCGTGGTCGTGGTGCGCTTCAATTGACAGGAAAGGATAATTATTCAGCATTTTCAAAATACTGTAATCGCCCCGATGTAATGACAAATCCAGATATCGTTGCGAATGAACTCGCATTCGAATCAGCAATGTTTTTCTTTGATCAAAATAAACTTTGGTCAATTTGCGATCAGGGTGTGTCTGACGAGGCAATATTATCTTTGACTAAAAAAATCAATGGTGGAACACATGGGCTTGATGATCGCAAAAATAAAACAAAAACTTATTTTGCACAACTAAGTGCACCAGTCTCTGTGCCCATTGCCGCGACGAAAACAGAAACTAATGAAGTGAAGATTTCTGCTGAAATGCAATTGACGAAGAATTTTAATTTAAAAGAATTTATCAAATCAGAAACTGCGACTCGTAAAAGAATTGACAATACACCAAATGCAGAACATGCAGAAAATTTAAAGTATGTTTGTGAAAAAATACTTGAACCTGTTCGCAAACATTTTAAGAAACCAATTCGAATTAACTCTGGTTATCGTGGCCCTGCACTGAATAAAGCAGTTGGTGGTTCGAGTAAGTCTCAGCACTGCAATGGTGAAGCAGTCGACTTTGAAATCGACGGACTTCCAAATCCAGAACTTGCAAAATGGGTCACTGATAATTGTGAATTCGATCAGTGTATTTTAGAATTCTATGATTCAAAAGAAGGACCAAATTCAGGTTGGGTGCATGCATCGATTAAGCGAGATGGAAATAATCGCAAACAAAAAATGACAGCTGTTACAGAAAACGGAAAAACAGTTTATAAACCTGGATTTATCTCTTAACAAAAAATATTATGAAATCTCTTGAAGAAAAAAAACTTCTTGTCGAAATGTCAAAAATGTTAGGGCAGTCAGTTGATTCTGAGTTGTTGGAATCAATTGAAAGAGAAGAAAAACTTTCTGCTGCTTTTTTCAATGAATCAAAAACCAACAAACCAAAAAAATCAACTTCGAAGATTCTTCAGGAAGATCTATTCATAGAGGCGGATTCTTCAATTTCGCCAGTTCCTGCATTTACACCATCGACGGCGAATACTGTCAATGATGTGGTAAATGTTCTAAAAACTGCAAATGCAAATAATTATTTCTATCGAGACAAAGAACTCGAAGGCATGCGCAGAACGATTGCTGAAATGATGCAAAAGATTTCTATAGTGTCATGGGGCGGCGGTGGTACTGGTATAGTTCGTTTATTTGATGCTGATGACTTCGATAGATCTTCCGCTCAAAACGGCAGGTTTATGAAATTTCAGGATGGATGGTTTGTTTTAGATGAGATCTCAGCAAATAATGTTATTAATAATACTACTCTCGTTACAACGAATAATTATACTCTAACTGATGGCGAATATTATATTGGTGTAAATTTTGCTGGTTCAGTCACAATTAATGTTCCATCTAATCCAGAATCAGGTCGGCAAATAGTAATTAAAGATGAGTCAGGAAATTGCTCAAACAATCCTATTACAGTTTCTGGTCCAGTTGATAATAACGCAAACGGTTTCATATTACAGATAGATAACGGAGCAATTCATATGTTGTTCCGTGGAAATTACTGGAGAATTATCTAATGACTTATTTGTTTAATAAAAACGTAAATGTTCTGAATGCGAATGCGATTGTACAAACAACCAATCCATTACCAGTAACTATCACAAATACTCCAGACATAACTGGAAACGTGACTGGAAATGTTGCTATTACTAATATTCCAGATATAACTGGAAATGTTGCTATCACCAACGTTCCTGATGTGACTGGAAACGTTGAGATAAAAAACGATTCTGGAAACCCTATTCCTGTAAGTAAAGATTCAAACGTCAACAGTTTCACAAATCCAATATACGTTGCTGGTGCATTTAATGCAAGTTTTTATGATCGATCGCAACTTGATGCGTTCGGTCGATTGAGAATTTCCAATCCAGTTACTCTCTTTGATAGTTTTCATCGCTATGAGGATAACGAAAAGTTTGCAACTGCAGTGAACGGTGCTGGCTCCGCAGCAAACTTCAATGCAAATCAAGGTCTGGTGGATCTTACAATTGGAACTACATCAGGTCATTATGTTTATAGAGAAACAAAAAGAGTTTTTGCATATCAACCAGGAAAATCTTTATTGGTCTTCACGACCTTTGTGATGAATCCACCAAAAGCAAATCTGCGTCAACGAGTTGGATATTATGGAACACAAAATGGATTTTATGTAGAACTAAATGGCTCCACGCTCAGTTTTGTGGGGAGATCCTATGTCACTGGTTCTGTGGTCAATACATCTGTAGCCCAAGCAAACTGGAATCTCGATAAGTTAGACGGAACTGGTCGCTCAGGAGTCACTTTAGATATTTCCAAAGCCCAAATTTTGGTTTTGGATATGGAGTGGTTGGGTGCTGGTACTTTCAGAATGGGATTTGTAATTGATGGGCAAATAATTTATTGCCACGCATTTCATCATGCTAATATTATTGCTTCAACTTATATCACAACCGCATGTCTTCCGTTGAGATTAGAAATTGAAAATACAGGCGCAACTGCTTCAAACTCAACACTCAAACAAATTTGCTCAACCGTAATTTCAGAAGGTGGTTATGAGATTCGAGGCAGACCAAGAACAATTGGAACTTTACCTAATACTGCAATAAATCTTCCAACTGCAGGAACATATCATCCAGTAGTCTCCATCAGACTCAAAGCAAATACTGCAGATTGTATTGTGACTCCAACAAACTATTCAGTTCTTGGTGTAGATACAGGAAACTATTCATACAGATTGGTTCGAGATGCAACTATAAACGGTGGAACTTGGGTGCCAATGGCTAATTCGAATATCGAATATAATATTACTGGAACGAGTATGACGGGCGGTATTCCGTTAGAAAGTGGATTTTTTGCTTCGACAAACCAGAGCACAGGATCAGTTCCAACTCAACAAGATTCTTTCCGATATCAATTAGAAAGAGATAGTTTTACTTCGACATACTACACTTTCACTCTTGCCGTTGCTCCAAATGCTAATGGAGATGATGTGTTGGCTGCGCTAGATTGGCAAGAGATAACGTAAACTAATTTCGGTACACATTTAGCATCATATATGAGAGCGACGGTTTTACGGCGCTTTTGATTCGAAACGGTATGATTTACTAAATAGATTAAATGACTAAATCGTTTTTAGGGTATTGTCAATGCAATTAAAGAAATTAATTTGTTTGATGGCAATTTTATTCAGTGTTTCAATAGCAAATGCTCAGCAAACGACTCCACCGACTGAGCCTGTGCCGATTGTAACTGAATCGACTACGAATAGTACTGTAACAACTACTTCGGAGACGAATTTAAAATCGCCACCACCATCTGCAATTTCTCCAAGCATTAGCACCTCTAATTCTGATCTTTGTACATTCGGTGTGGCTGGTGCAATTCAAACACAAATTTTGGGCCTTTCAAGAGGAACTCAAATTCGTGATATGAATTGCGAAATGCTTAAAAATGCGAAAACATTATACGACATGGGCATGAAAGTGGCAGCAGTTTCCATTATGTGTCAAGATCGAAGAGTCTTCGATGCAATGATGAATGCTGGAACTCCTTGTCCTTATGATGGATTGATTGGTAGAGAAGCAAAGGCAGCATGGGAAGCAAATGTTATTTCGCAACCTGGAATCGAAAAAGAGAGTAAAGGATTTTCGAATGAAACTAAAACACTATTCGGCATTGGCGGTGTGGTTTCTTTGCTCATATTGCTTCTCCTCTGAAATAGATTTCATCGCCTCTCAAACTTCTGTTGCTCCTGGAATTACATTTGGACAAAGTTCAAATGCAGCTGCAGCTGGATATAACTGGGTGATGAGAAACATTTTGCCACAGCAGGCAGGATTAGAAATTAATGGCATTGTTTATCGCTATACAGCAGTTAAAAATGCAGAAGACGATATGCTCGTCTACATTCAAAATTTAAATGCGAGCGGAGATGGCTATATTTTTCGCAGCATAGATAATTGGTCGAAACTTCCTGGAAATACAATACAACGATCAATTCCAGTAAATAATAGTTTAGCAAATCTTTGGGGCGATGGTTCATTGGAAGTACAGGGAAAAGGAAGTGTTTTAGATGCTTCAGTGATCTATACTTTTCAATTTGATCCATGTTTTATTCCGCAAAGCAATTCAGAATGCCCAGGATATAAAGATCCGAGAGATTATCTCCCAAAACAAGAATATATTGATCCGCTCGGCGATGAGTACATTCGAAATGAATTTGAACGCAAAATTTCTTTAGAAATGTTAAGTGAACTAGAATCAGATAAACTTAAAGTCACAACGAATACAGAAAAGAAACAAAGTCGATTAGAAACTGCTTTAAGCGCAACGAATACAGCATTATTAAATGCTGAAGCTGCTGCTGCGGCTGAGAATTTTTTTGCTCTTGCAGAATTACCCAATGACTATAACATAGAACTCTCAGGTGGAGAATATCGAGAAACAATTCGTCTTGTTGATGCCAAGTTGCCAGACAATCGAAACGGATTGAGAAACAATTGGGCTCAACAATTACTTCATGAACAAATGATCGATCTACAATATGACAATCTAGAAACAAAGGAGTAAAATGATGATAAAGAAATCACTAGCAATAGGATTTTTTATGGCTTTGTCAATGGCCTCAAGAACTTCTGCTACAGAAGTTCCTATTGTTGGTAATGTTTCTGCGAAGTGCGTGATTATGCCAGATACTTCTGGCGTATTTGGAAACCCAACAGCGGATAAACTCAGTACCGCACAAGCAGATGGTGGCGTACAGCCAATTGTACGTTTCGATGTATTACAGGCGAATTTTTTTAAAGCTGTAATTTCAACACCTAGATCATTTACATCAAGCCCAGCATTGACTGATGTTGTCAATTGGACTGGAAGTGTTTCTACTGCACGTGTGTCTGATCCATTAATGTCAGCTTATGATACCAATAAAATTACTTATGATAATGTGACTGAGTTTAATTTAACAGTAGCAGGAACAACTTGGTTTAAAGCAAGTTCAACTGCTGAATATGGTTATGATAAATCATTTCCATCTGGAACATATCGTGCAATTATGAGTGCAGAATGTATTGCAAAATAAAAATTGAATGAAATTTCATAATTTATTATATTCATTGATAATATTGTTTATGGGTATGCAGGCGTCGCACTTGCATGGGCATGAGTTCACGCCTGCATATCCAAAACTTGAGTCGACCTATATAGATGGCGTACTTGTAGCAAAAATGGAATTATTTAATTATCGAAAAGATGTGACTTTTTATGAACTTTCTGTTTTTGATGCGCAGTGGAATGCAATACCATTTGCAACTACAAGTAAAATAATTGAAGTGCAGCATTTACAACGAAAATATATTGAAATTTTTATTCGAAATAAAGATAAAGATAAAGCAGTTTATATTTGTTCTAAATCTAAATTAAATCCTACGGGTGAACAAATTACAATGATTTCTTCAAGAATATGTTCTAAAATAAAATGAGAATGAATGATGAGAAAAGTAATTTTTATGATTCTTTTGTTTATGTGCAAAATGGGAATAGCACAGACAAGTTCATTAAATCTAGCAGTTCCATCAGCCTCGCCAAATTTTCAATCTGATCGAATTCGTGACTGGGAAAC
>OGWG01000085.1_pt1 | contig 15294 bp, 21 predicted proteins | sample 1575911 | NCBI WGS metagenome assembly OGWG01 (sample SAMN07581534, study PRJEB24739) | freshwater metagenome
CGGCAGAAAATCCACAAGGTGTTGGTATAATTGGCATGATACCAACATTAGATTTATTGCCAGAAAAATTAGAAAGTGTATCTGCGGCAAATGAAAGATTAAAACAAACAAATGAAGATGTAGCTAAATCATTCAGTAAAATTACTCCTGCAATGAAAGAGCCTCAAGATTTATTATCTTCTTTTCAGAAAACATTAGTTGAAGGTATAAATAGTTTTGCTTCATTAGCATCTAATGGATTTAATAGCATGAAAGAACTAGCGGCAGCCGTTAAATCTTCTATAGCATCTATTATTGGAAATTTAATAAGATTGTTTGTTGCTAATGCACTTGCAGGATTACCTCCCACTCCTTTTTTACTTGCTATTGCTCCAGCAGTTGCAGCAATAGCTGGAGGATTAGGTAAAAGTTTAATAATGAAAATAGGCGCTCCCAAACTTGCAGAAGGAGGCTTAGCCTTTGGCCCTACTATGGCAACGGTTGGAGATAATAGAAATGCAAGGGTTGATCCAGAAGTAATTGCTCCACTTTCTAAATTAAAAAATATGCTTAGCGATGTTGGAGGCATGGGTGGAACATTGGAAACAAAGATAAGTGGCAATGATTTAATTATATTATTAAATAGGTCGCAAAAGACATTAAATAGAGTTCAGTAATGGCTGTAAGGTATCAAACGACTGTTTACAATGAGAAGGGGAGGAAGATAACTTTAGCAATAAAGGATACAACTTTCTCTGGGCAGCCTGGCACATTTGATACCATAAATATACAGATTCAATACGAATCCGAAAGCAGCCAAGGCATGGAGCGATTTTCTCCCATCATTGGATCACGCTGCAGATTGAATTTAATAATTAATACGGCTGGCTTACAAACTTTGCTCAATGACATTGGCTTTGCCGTTGAGGGCAGATTTAGCATGGAGCTTACAAGTTATGAGGATGATAATTCAACAGTAGGTTTTAAATGGTATGGCTACATAGTTACAGATTTAGTTGAATTTGAAGATGTAACTACTGATGTAGGTTTTAACGCACAGATTGAGGCGATTGATGGCTTAGCCTGGTTAAAGACATTGTTGTATAAAAGTGAGGTAGGTCCTTACCTTGGACAAGATACAGTTGTGCAGCACATTTGCAATTGTTTAAATCAATTGGATTTTGTTCAGGAAAATCTTGTGGCTAATAATTTACCCATCCTGCACACTGTTTTTAACTGGCATGAGAATAGTATTAATTACTCAGCTAACAATGACTTTGCCTTGCGTACAGTTATAAGTCATAGAGCCTTTTACCACAGAGATACAAAAAACAATTATACTTATCAAAGCTGCTATGATGTTTTAAAAAAGATATGCCAGGCATTTGGTGCAAGGCTTTTGTTTAGCGGCAATCAGTATTGGTTTATACAAGTTAATGAATATTTAAATCCAAAGAATCACAGATATTTTAAATATAATGGATTTGGAATACAATCATCTGGCAGTTTTGATTTAGATTTTACTACACTTAACTTGCAAACTAATTTATCTAATAGTGCATTGATGAGGTTAAGTGGTGGCAGATGGTCATATTATCCTCCACTTAAAAATGTTGTAGTACGTTATAATTATTTTGGCAAGCAGAATTTATTGGCTGGTAAAGAATATAGCTATGCAACAAATGCTACACCAGAGCAAGTTATAACTCCAACATTAGATAGCACAAATGTAGATGCCAGGTTAAGTTATACAGGTATATTAAACTTTTATGCTGCTGTAGTTTCTCCTGCAACTTTTCAACCGTATCAACTTGTATTTGCCATTAAATTAGCATCCATAGTCAACTCTTTCCCATTACAAGGCTTTGCAAGTGCTAACTGGACATTAGGCAGTGGATGGTTAATTGCTGATGGAATATTGGAAGGAACATTGGCTGCGACAGAGGCATATTACACAACTTTTAGTGTGACTGCTAATAGAAAATATTATGTTAAAATAAAAGTTAAATTAGATAATACAGGGGAATTGAGATTGCGTTTAGGAGGAACAACAAAAACAATAACTGAATCGGGCGATTATGAATATATAATTCAATCAACAAATACAAATACATTAAAATTAGATAGCATTACATCTCCAGCCTTTACTGGAAAAATAACTGCTTTAGAAGTTAAACAAGAGAATTATTATTTAAAAAGATTAGTTAATTATACAACAGGATTTAATTTCCAACTTGACGCAGCAAGTTGGGAAACATCAGCTTCAGAATATGAATTTAATGTAGAAACTGTATATAATGATCTTGCTTTTGTAGTTAATAAAACAATTTCTTTTGACACATTAAATATTCCGGAAACTGGCGAATATGTTTGGTCAATGCGTTTAAAAGAAATGCGAAATGAGGCAGGGACCAATATTATAAATAATTATGCATTATCATATACAATAATGAATAATTATTTAGAATTTCTTCCAGATGGAACTATAGGAGGGCAGGCAGATATAAAAGAATATGGATCAGATAATGATGAGAAATCTTCTGTAGTATTTGATTTAGACACCTACCTGGGCGATGGCATATCAGCAACAACAAATGGAGCATTAAAGGTTAAAGAGGATGCAGGTACATTTAAGTTAAGTAATACATGGGATGTTGCTTCAGGTCAAGGTTTCAACACAGTTACGCAGCTTCTTGTTAACGAAGTAATCAAAGGTCAATTAAGACCTCTGCCAAGAATGATAGATATGCCTTTCCAAAATCTATCCATTGACAATGTTTATCTGCCTCACAAAGTCATTGAATATTCCTCTGGCTACTATGTTTTTGAAAGAGGTTTATATGATTTAAATACAGATATATGGAGAGGTGATTATTTTAAAATTGATGATCATGCCTAGTTTTACAGAACGTACAGTTATATCAAAGCCTCGCGACTATGCCCAGGTAGCAAACAATGCAAGCAGCGGTGGTGTGGTTAATAATAATGTCACAGAAACAATAAATAATGTGACAGTTACTGGGTCCTTAATTAATATATTTTCAGAGGAATTTCTAGCCGCATCTTCCAATGTTCTTACCTACACAAAAAATAACGGTGTGCTGCCAACAACAAATACCGATGCATCTATACAGGTTTACCAAAATGGGCAGAAGCTTATAGCATCACAATACACAATTACTCAGCCAGATACGATTACCATTGACAGCGATACCCACTATAATGGCGCAAATTATATTATCTTTGCAATAATTATAAACTGATGGAAAAAATAGAAGCACCAAAAAAAGAAAGGAAGTTTTTAAAAGCCATTGGCAATATAGGCAAACTTTTAGCCCAGGAACTTGTGATGGGCATTGGCAGGAAGTTTATTGGTGGTATTGTTGATAAAATTAAACTCCCCAAGAAAAGGCAAGGCCTGATGATACTCCTCCTACTTTCCTGCGGCATGGCTTTTGCCCAATACCCAGCAACAGGCAACAAGCAAAGATTAGGTTTCCAAACTACGGCAGATGGCTTGGTGTGGAGAGGTTCATTAAGCGATACAGCAAGCATTCAACCAACAAGCAATCAGAATGCATGGGTTATTTTAGATACGGTTAATTTCAAGTTTTATTCATTTGACTTTACATCAAATGTTTGGAATCAACTTCCTTCAGGCTCTACCATTGATACGACATCATTAAGCAATAGAATTGATTTGAGGGTAAGATATGCAGACACGGCAACAATGCTACAAAATTATGCTTTGAAATATTATGTTGATAGCATTGCAAATAATTTTCAGGATAGCATCAATGATATAACAAACGGCTATTTTAAACAGCAATTTACAAGCGTTACAAGTGATACATTACTTTGGACAAGAAGTGTCCAATTGCCAACAGATGAAAATTTATTGTTAGCCTTTAGAAATGGGCAGATATTAAATAATAATCAATATACAAGAATAGACACTAACAAGATTAAAATAGCAGCAAACAGTTATAAAGTTGGTGAAAATTATACTATTGTTTACGTTAAAGGCGGTGGCGGTTCTGGTGGTGGCGGTTCATCTTTTGACACAACAGAATTAAATCTTCAGGCAAGATTAGATTTGAAATTAAACATTTCTGATACATCACAAATGTTATCTAATTATGCAACTAAAGCCTACGCAGATACAAGTGGCAGATTTTACGCAAGGCAAGATTTTAGCAATGTTTCATCATCAAGTTTAACCTGGACACAAAGCGATACATTAGTACCTGGTGGAGTTAATGTCATTCAGGTTTATCGCAATGGTCAAATCTTATTGCCTTCACAATATACCATTCCATCATCTACAAGCGTAGTCATTGCCGCAACATCTTACAAAGCTGGTGAAAATTACACGGTTATATTTCCTCGTGGTGGCGGTGCAGGAAGTGGTGGAGGATCGGGCAGCCTCACAAGTATCTCCGCAGGCACAGGCATAACGGTATCACCAAACCCAATTACAACAACAGGCACGGTGTCGGCTGATTTATCGGTACTAATGGAGCTTAGTGATACAGTATCATTATCAAATAGAATAAACCTAAAATTAAATGCAACTGATACGGCTTCATTATCCAATCGAATAAATTCAAAGCTAAATATATCTGATACTTTATCAATGCTTTCGCCTTACTTTCGTGATGCGGATACAAGTTTATTAAATCTTACTTCAAGGTTTGCATTAAAATTAAACGCAACTGATACGGCTTCTCTTTCTAATAGAATAAACGCAAAAGGCACGGGAACGGTAACAAGTGTTGCAAGTGGTTATGGTATAACAGGTGGAACAATAACATCAACTGGAACATTGCGGCTTGATTCAGCTTCGGTTTATAATTACATTAGAGATAGTATTGTAGATGTTCAAATAGGAAATGACACAATCAAAATATTAAAACAAGAATATAACAATGTTACAAGCGATACATTAACATGGACTATTACGAGTAAATTTCCTATACAACTTAGAGCATACATTTTGCTTTTCCGAAATGGTCAGTTATTGATAAATGACCAATATTCAATCATTGACACAAATAAAATTAAAGTAGCTGCTACATCTTATAAGTTAGGTGAAAATTATACTGTTGTTACGGTGTCAGGCATTGGGTCAGCAGGTATTTCACAAACGGGAAATCCTATTTATCCTGAGGCAGGTATAGCCTTATCTACAGGCACAACTTGGACAACATCAATTCCAAATAACAGTACTAATTGGAACACGGCATATAATGATAAAATAAATAGTTTAGCCGTTACAGGAACAACAACTAAAACTATAACATTAACCCAACAAGATGGGGGAACGGTATCTGGCAACTTTACTGATAATGGTTCAGTAACATCCGTTGATATGACGGTGCCAACTGGTTTATCTATTTCTGGAAATCCAATTACAACAAATGGAACATTGGCTTTGTCGTATGCTTCAGGGTATTCATTACCAACAGATGCAAATCAAAATAACTGGACAATTGCGTATAATGATAAAATAGCAAGTTTAGCTTTTACTGGAACAAGTACAAAGACATTAACCTTGAATCAAACAGATGGGGGTACGGTAAGTAATACGTTTACCGATTTGCAAGGGGTGACTGGTGTTACGGCAGGAACAGGGTTAACGGGTGGAACAATAACATCAACGGGTACGGTGGCGGTTGACTTCGGCGTGGTTGCACCTTTGGCAAATCCCACGTTTACGGGTACGGTTTCGGGGATAACAAAAAACATGGTAGGATTAGGGAATGTGGATAATACTTCGGATGCTAACAAGCCCGTATCAACGGCAACGCAAACGGCGTTGAATTTAAAATTTAATACCGCTGACACAACTTCTTTAAACCTTACTTCCAGATTTGCGACAAAATTAAATTTATCAGATACTTTAAATATGTTGGTGCCATACCTTCGGAAGGCTGATACAACAAATATGTTATTACCTTACTTTCGAGATGCTGACACAACTTCTTTAAATCTTACTTCCAGATTTAACACAAAGCAAAACACACTCAGCGGCACGGGCTTTGTTAAAACAAGTGGCACAACGATAAGCTATGATAATTCGACTTACCTTCGCACGGGGCTTGCGGATTCCACTTATCAGACAATATTAACTAACCCTTTAACGGGTACAGGCGTTAGTTCATTTTTGTCAAGATTTACAGGAACATCAACATTAGATTCAACAAGATTGTATTATTCAAACGGCAGATTTGGTGTTAACATGGATGCAAGTGAGGCTGCAACACATTTAACATCAAGGTTTGTAATCAGAGATTTTGGACATAATTTTAAATTTGATGGTTCAGCAGCTGGAAGCGGTTATACATCTACTATTAGCCATGATGATACAGGATTAAAAATTGGGCATAGTTCAAATATTAGAGATATACGATTTACTTTAAATGGCACAAGTGGATTAACTATTGCAAATAATAGTAATTTACCAGCAAGAGCGGTTGGCATTGCAAATGATACACCAACTCATCAACTTGATGTAACAGGTACATTTCGAGCCACAGGCGCAACTACCCTTGGTTCAACCTTGGCGGTAACAGGTGCAACGACTTTGTCCACAACCACGGCAACGCCAACAAGTTTACTTGGTAAAGATGGAAGTAACGTGGTGGGTGAGGTAACAACGGTGTCGCAAACAGGGTTAATGACAAGGGGCGAAACAACGGCAACAACGGGGACACCCTCGGCAATATTTACCGTTACTCATGGACTTGGCTCAACGCCAACAAGTGTATTGGTAACTTCCGCTGGCTTAGCTGGAGCGGAAAAAATTATATTTGAAGTTTACGCAAAAAATAGCACAACCTTTTCCGTGCAAGCATGGAATTACGATGGTACGGAGGCTTCAAGTAAAAGCGTTAAAATATTTTGGCTTGCAATTAAATAAACTTAAAAAAATAAACATGAAACAACTCCTTTTCCTCCTCCTTTTCCCAGCCTTTGCCATGGCACAGTATCAAGGCAATGCAAATCAAAAAATTACATTGGGCGAACAGACGACAGCCGATGGGCTGGTGTATCGTGGCGTGGCTGCGGATACAACTTTGACTATTAAAAGTGATACGGCTGCTTACTTTGTTCTTGATACCGTTAATTTAAATTTGTACACATATAAAGCATCTGCAAGTGGCAGAAAGTGGCGACAGTTGGGAGCGGATACGGCAGCTATTGCATACGTCAACACTTATGGAACGCAAACGGTGAATGGTGCTAAGACGTTTACAAGCGAGTTGACTGCAACAAGGTTTAATCCAACGGCAAATACGGCAACTGGAACGGGAATGTTTTTACCAGCTGCAAATACACTTGGCTTTTCAACTAATGGAACAGAAAAAGTGCGAATAACAAGTGCAGGGAATGTAGGTATAGCTACGACTTCCCCAACAAACTTATTACATTTAGCTGGAGAATCTGCCACACCGTCATTAAGATTAGGAAGTGTATCTGCTGGGTTTTATTGGGATATTGGAAGGGAAAATCAGACAACTGGAGATTTTGTATTTAACAATGCAAATGGTGGTGCATCTGCCGAGAAAATGAGAATAACAATTGCAGGGAATGTAGGTATAGGTACTATAAGTCCACAAAGCGGCTATCGTTTACACGTTGTTGATAGCGTGTATATCGGCGGCAATGTATCAGCATCAGCATACACAACACGCTCTGATTATGAATTAAAAGACGAAATACAAAATATAAGCTATGGTATTAATGAGGTCATGCAGATGCAGCCTGTAAAATATACTTATAAAAGTAATGGCTCAACGCAACTTGGTTTTATTGCACAAGACCTTGGAGTTATTACACCTGAAGTTGTTTCATTTGAAGATAAAATGTCGGTATATTACAATGCTTTAATACCCATCCTTACCAAAGCCATACAAGAGCAACAAGCCCTCATCAAGGCACTTGAACAAAGAATTATAAATCTCGAAAACAAATAACATGAAAAAAATACTTTTCTTTCTTTTCCTTCCTTTCCTTGCTTTGTCGCAAGACGTTGTTACCGATACCGTGTACATCCAAAAGCAAGGAAACATTTATTACATTGTTACCATGACCACATTCAGCGATAGCACGGTAACGGGAAACAAACAAATACTTGGAGATAGCTTGACAGCTATTAATGCACTTGTTACCGATGCTGAAAGGCAAAGTAACACATTAGCCATTCATGCAAAGCCATTGATTTTAAAAAGCAAAGCGGTAAAACGTATTAATTATTACAATAATTTACACCAGCAAATAAGCGGAAGACCTGTTTACGTTTCAACGGCACTCCGTGACACAACGGCTTTCCTTGGAACATGGAATTTAAATTTTAACGGTGAAATTATTCTTGGTGAAATTCAGCTAAATAATAACAACCGATTAATCTTTAACCCTGACAATGGCAAGGTGTACACGATTTCATCCAACTTGTTACTCTCGACATTCACCAACCAAATTAGCTTTTCTTTTAATGGTATAAAGTATGATTTGTACAAGTTTGCCAATGGTAAATTTTCAACCATTGAAGGTGATGTTAAACTAATTAAAAAGGAATAGTATGAAATCAATCTTCCTCAACCTACTCAAACAAGGATACGACTTTATCGCAGTTGCTTTAACTAGTGGATTTATCTTTTCATTTTTTTTGCCCATTAAACATTTCCTTTTATTCACAATTTGTGCGGTTATAGCGGATACCATTACAGGCATCAAGGCAGCAAGGAAGGAAGGCAAAGCGATAACAAGCAAAGGACTTTACCGCACAACTGAAAAGATAGTCGTATATTTTGTCAGCATTATGATTTTCGAAGGTGCAAAAAATACTTTCAGCATTCCAATACCAATTACCTACATGGTGGCTTCCATGATAGCTGGAACGGAATTATTTAGCATTGCTGAAAATGTCAAGCGGATAACAGGAGTAAATCTTGGAACAGTAATTATAAGATTTTTTAAAAGATAATTTTTTAACCCAATAAATTTATCATTATGTCAAACAAAGTTTTAGGAATTAAGGAAACAACAGAGGTACTTAATTTCGGTTTTGATCTTTTAGAGGCAATTATAAAAAGCCTTGAAGACAAAAAATTTTCTATCGTTACAGATGCCCCTCGCTTTGTACCTGTTATCTTTTCAGCTGCAAAAGCATTTAGTGGAATTGAACTTGTAAAAGAAGAATTAAAAGACATTACAGAAGAGGAACAACAGGAATTGATTGCAGAACTAAAGAAAAGATTTGATTTGAAAAATGATAACGTTGAAATTTTAATAGAGGATGTGCTTGACCATGTTTTCCTTACGGTAAAATTAGCCAAAAGATTTTCTGCACTTAAGTAATAGGCTTTCATTTGGTTCGCTACCTTTGTGCCGGGGCAATGGATGTATTTCTGTTGCCCTTAAAATATGTAAAAAATGAAAGCAAATAAATTTTGTGTTTTTCTGGATGCTGGACACGGTGGTATTAACCCTAAGGTAGCCTTACCCAATGGTTATACAACCTACCCGTCAAAGTGTGCGCAGCATTCCAATGGTACTTTCCATTCATACGGTTGGTTCTTTGAAGGGGTGTTTAACCGTGCCGTTACTGAATTAATTGAGCAGTATTTAAAGGACTGGGGTTTTTCAACCTTGAAAGTATATGAGCCGATAAATGATATATCGTTAAGTAAACGTGTGGCAAAGGCTAATTTTGCAGCGAACAGTTACGAAGCTTCATTATACCTTTCCATTCATGGCAATGCTGCAACAAATAACAAAGCCAGAGGCTGGGAAGTATTTACGTCACCCGGGCAAACAAAGTCTGATATATACGCCGAGTTTCTATTCAATGAGGTAAAATCAACTTTCCCGACATGGGTATTCCGAAGCGATACGGCTGATGGCGATCACGACAAAGAGGAAAGGTTTACCGTATTGACGGCAACCAATATGCCAGCGGTACTTTCTGAAAATGGTTTTTTTACCAATTTCCAGGATGCTCGGATGATGTTTGACCCAAAGTTCCAAAACACTTTAGCCTTATGCCATGCTCGGGCGGTTGTTGATTATGCGAAGACGCAAGGGGTTACGTTTTAAATGAAAAAAGGATTGGCGCAACTGCCAACCCCATGATTCACCTACTTAACAAACGTAATCCAAAACTTATGATATGATGCGATTAATCACTTTTAAGGATAAATCTCTTGTTGCTTCTCCATCTGCTGATTTATATATATTGTAGGCGATAGTCAGCATTCTACCTTTGTCCATTGTTTCGATTGGTGCTTTGCTATTGGTAAATGTTGGTTCAAGATAAAATTTTAAAATGGCAATTTTACTTTGTATGCCATTTATATATTTTATCGGTCTGGTGTAAGTTGAGGCGATCATTTCAATTTCTTTCCAGGTTGATACTTCGATGCCGTCAATGGTTTCATTTTTTCTTTTCATTTTATTTTGTTTAGTTCGTTAATCAATGCGTCTGCTGTATCAACAGCACTTTCAACAATGCGTTCTATTTTAATATCAAGTCCATCTTTGTTTTGTATTATACTTTGCATTACCATTGCGGCAAAGTATTCGCGTTTGGTTATACCTGTAGATATATAATTATTATTATATTCCACTAGATTAATTGGTTCATTTGGCTTTGTTTCCATGTTTTATATAATTTTTTGCTTGTAATGCCAGGGTAAAACAATCTATTTCATCCTGACTTATTTTTGCTGGTTTAAAATGTGGTTCAAATTTGTAGCCTTCACGCTCAAAGATTTTCAAAAATATTTCTTTGCTCCATTTCCTACCCTTTTGCTCTGGACTAATGTTATAGGCTTGCAAGCCATTTTCTTTAATCCATTCAAAAGCTATTCTTGAAGCGGCTTGGTTCATTCCAGCATTGCGAGACATTCTAGAAAGGATGGCACGGTTAATGGAGGATCTAAAGGTTACATTCTGAAGGCTTGAATCTTCGACTAAAATAACCGGGTTAACAAATGCTTTCCAGGTTAATACATTGAGAATAAAATCCACGAACCTTTTATACTTCGTGAATTTTACCTCTTTGTTTGGGCTGATGAAACAAGCTGCCATTCCGTTTAATCTTAATGCTGGGTCAACGCCTATTAATGTATTCAAAGTGTTATCGTTTGGAACGAAGTTACATAAGGTTTAAATTCCTTTACCGGTTCTGGTGTAACTTTTTTTACCGTTGTCTTTCTCTTACGTCTTTTGATTGGCTTTGGCTCTGTCAACCCGTAAGCTTCAACGCCTTTATTTACAAAGTTGATTTCCAAAAGGTAGCCAAAAGCTATAACAGTTCCTATAAAAAAGAACATTGTAATAAATTCGCTTCCAGAGTAACTTTCCTGTAAGCCAAAGAAAAGTTCGATTAAGGCTATTATCGTCGCTCCTAAGGCTATTTTAGGCGGATATGGGCTTCTACCCTTAGTAGGGTTAAGAAAGTCCATGAAAACGACTGCAAATCGCCCTAATTGTAAAATACTGGTGGCTGCAAGTGCTACCCAGAAATTTATCGGTAAAAACAAGGCGGTTAAATAAGCATTAACGCCGTAAGTTAGGATGATGGTCAAAAGCATGATCGTTGGGATGTTATCCGAAATGCTTTCAAATGTCCATTTAAATTGAAGGTTGGTAAAATTCTTTTCCATTTTGTTAATTTGTTAAGTGGTGAAAAATTGGGCAGCTGGAGGTGCTGCCCTGTGAAGTGGTTATAATTCGGTTGCTAAAGTAAACATAACCATTTTTCTTAGCTGCTTCTTGGTTACTGTTGTATCTTCAGTTGCTACGGTTACAGGCCAGTTATTTTGCATAGAGCAAATAATAACTTGAAAATTCATCCATGATTGACCTTGTAATTTAGACTGAATTTTTTCTGCCTGTTCTTTACTTCCAATGTTTCCTAAGTTAATCGCTGTCATTTTGTTTGTTTTTAAGTGGTGAAATATCGTTTGTTATTTTCAATATGTAAATTTAAATATAAATATTGAAACCAAAAAATATTTACACAATTATTTTTAAAAAAAATCAAAAAACATTTGTTTCCCTTTTTAATGGGAAATTATCCCTCTTAATATCCCAGTATTCTTGCATCAAAGATGCCCTGAACTTATAATCCTGATCCGTATGATACCCATTATCATAGATACATTTACAGATGGATTCATAAAGCCTCTTCCCTTTCCATTTGTAATTTGCTTTTTTACATTCAGCGTATCTTCCCGAATTAAGAACACCAGCCCAAGCCTGCATTCCTTCCTCGGTGGATCCTGCTTTCATAAATTTGGCTTTGATGTACCGATTACGTCCTCTAATAACTTCCCTTGTCTTGTAAGTAACGGTTTCATAACCTTTAATAGCTTTTATACCACCAGCGTTTGCATGAATGCGCCAAAGGTCAGTTTCAATCCCATTGTTGGTTGCCTCGATGATAAAGAAGGAGTAAATCATGCTGACTGGAAAATCAGTCATATAATGTACGTTCATCAGCATTTCATCATATTTAAAGGCAATCCAGATTCGTCTTAACTTTGAATGATTTACTCCATTTAGATTTCTAAACCCAATTGCTTGTAAATAATCCTTCATTTGTTTGCCTGACATATTTCGTAGTTGCCAACCGTATTTTCTTGAGCCAAATGCTTCAGGTTTTATCTTCTCTTCAACTGGCTTTGGTTTAAACAATGCTGCACTAACGACTGGTTTAACGTAAACGGTTTCAACCCTGACTACTGGTGCAATTGATTGAGAATAATATTCCTTTTTGATTGGGGAATAGTTTAACCCTAAAATAAAAGCAACTGTTAACCCACTGCCAATAAGGTATGGAAGGCTTTTGTTTTCAGGGACATAAATGATTTCTTCGTCTTTTTTCATTGGTGATATTTTTAAGATTTTAAAAAAACCCCATGCCAGATGACATGGGGCAAAAACAACCTACTTATGAAGCATTTCCAAAACTACTAATTATCAATTCTTTTGGTTCAACTTTGATGCCTAATAACTTAAATTCAGCAATAGCATCTTCCAGCGTTTTACCTTCCACAATAATACGTTCATTGTTGTATTTAATTTCCCATTTCTGGACTTTTGGTTTTTCATCTTTATCCATATATTTTGTCTTTGTTCATCAAAAAATAATCATACTCTTTGCTGATTTCAACTGCCGTTTCGTAAACTAAATCGATTGCTTGTAGCATCTCATTCATGCTAAATTGGTAATTTAACTCATAACTTTTACCAGTAAATTCAACTTTGTTGTTAACGACCTTTGTTTCCAAATAGTTTATTTGGCTTACAGGAATTTCCTGACCATTGGTAAACATTGCCATTGAATAGATTCTCATTTGTAAAGAGTCTTGTAAAGTTTGCTCCGTCCATGACTTACCAGATGTCTTAAAATCGATGACTTTGTTATTTTCTGCGTCCCAAACATCAATGAAACCTTTTACTTGTACTCCATTGATTGATAATGCTATTTCCTTTTCAGATTCTTTACCTTTAAACGGCTGCATTTTGTCAACATAAAAAGTCGGAAATGTCTCGTTTACAATTCCATCTTTAATAAATGCTTCACAATCGGTAGCAAATGTTTTACCAAATTCCATATATATAGAAGGCTCTTCAGGTATGAGATGAAAATACCTATCCATATATTTTTTGGAGTCTTGTAGGAACAAGTTGACTTGGCTAATTGAGATGTATTTCTTTGGAAGATTAAGTTTCATAAGTTTTGTTTTTTTTGGTAAACCCCAGCCATATTTCAGGCTGGGGAAAAACACCAATATGATTACAAGAATTTACCTATCTGAATAAATATTGTTGCTGCTGCTGGTTGTGCTTGTAATGGTTCAAGCTCACGTCCAAGTAACTGGTGATATATATCAGCGTATAAATCGGTCATAAAAATAGCCTTTTCTTGCAATTCCTCAACAGTTAGTTTACCAAATTTCTGTGAATTAATTTGAGCAGTATTTTCTTTTGGTTCAATAGTATCAGCAGTTGTCATATCAAAGGCAACCTTGTAACTTTTGCCATCATATATTACTGTTACCTCCTCATCTTTCTTTAAAGACTTGAGTTTTTCATCGTCTGGTTTGCCATAAACCCTGACATCTTCACCATTTGTTAGGGTGATTACTGCATTTATCGATGCTCCAAATTGACCATCAAACACCTTACCAGCAGTGTATTTAATTTTACCTTTCAAAATGTTCATAATTGTTTTTTTGATAATTAATATAATCCTCGTACCAGAGGTTTTTTTTGTGTTCAGATATTGCTTTCCAATCTATTTCTTTGTCGTATAAGATGACGTCGCCATCGGCAAAGACTTTTATCAATTCTTTGACTCCGTTTTGTCTCCAATACTTACGCAATTGGTTGACCTCAACCCAATGTGCTGGGGCATTGTTTATGCTTACATTTTTTGCAAATTCTTGTATGTCCATCATAGCGATTCGATTTCAGCAATGACTTCATTGCATTTGGTAATTAGATTCAACCGATATTTGTTTATAACAGAATCTGAGCCATTAAGCATTTCCAAATGTGATTTTATTTCCTTTATATTTTTCAGGTAAAAATCAAATCTTGTTTCTATGTAGGAGTTCTTGTAAGTAAGAATCAATCGATAGCTGTATGACATCATATCTAATGCAATCATATTATCTATGAAACTTTGGCTGGGGTTACTTGTTTCCATAAGGTTGTTTTTTTTAAAATTAATAATCTAATTCAATCCAGTCCCCTTGATTGTCCATGATGACGTTTTCAAGGTTTAGTGTTGGAAAACTGCCTTCGCTATCAGCTGGTTCGAAATCATATCCAATGATGTCATAAATTTCATCATAGTGTGGCATGGTTTCGTCTCCGTGATTTCCATCACCGTATTCAAATACAATGTTGACGTAATAGTCAAGGTAAGGGTCAAGGCAATGTTTCAGCCTGAATTTTGTAATTTTCATAAGGTTTGTTTTTATTGTGAATAATTATGTCCAGAATGTTTTGTCTATCAGGAAATAGGCTGCTTCCCTCATTTCCTTCTTCTTTGCCTCAAAGTAAGTCGATGCGCAAACGTGAAATCCATTTGGTGCTTTCAGAATATTTACCATAAATTGAAATTCAGATTTGCCGTGCAAAATGTCTTTGTAGACGTTTGCTTCGTGCTGGGTGTTGACCCTGATGACTTCTATTGTTTTCATAATTGGTTGTTTTAGTTTAGGTAGTCCGAAGACTACCTTTTTAGATTAATAAACTTGTTGCTCAATAAAATCAATATCGTGACTGGGAAAC
>OGWG01000089.1_pt1 | contig 15143 bp, 14 predicted proteins | sample 1575911 | NCBI WGS metagenome assembly OGWG01 (sample SAMN07581534, study PRJEB24739) | freshwater metagenome
TAGGCGAACTAAACGAAGATTGACATGCAGACACAACCCGACATCACAGCAGAACAGGATGCACGCGCATTGGATTGGCAGGATCGCGGACACCTGTTGACAAACCTGTCAAACGTATTGGATTCGCTGGAAGAAAGCACAGCGCCAAACGCGATGCACGCCAAGGTCGCGGTGGTAGAAAAGATCATTAATCTTATCAGCTAGATCTTTAATAACACACTCTACTACCACTGAAAAAGCGCCTGCTTTTTCTATAAATATTGAGTCTTTGATAATTTGATTAAAACCAAAATAATCTTTTCCTTTTACTCTATAATCAGAATTTTTTTTTACACTTTGCGGTAATAAGCCTACGTGCCCCATCACTGGAATATTATTATTAACTAAATATTTAATAGTTTTATAAACTTTAACTCCACCTTCAACTTTAACTGCATCACATTTAGTTTCTTTAATAATCTTTTTTGCATTTTTTAGTGCTATTTTAGGATTACTTTCGTAAGTACCAATTGGCATATCGACGACTAATAAACTTTTGGTGACACCTCTCCTTACTGCTTTTCCATGCATAATCATCATTTCTAGAGTAACTTCTCTTGTAGACTTCATTCCATGCAACACCATACCTAAAGAATCTCCAACCAAAATTACATCACAATATTTATCTAAAATTTCAGCCATTGGGGTTGTATAAGCGGTTAAGCATACGAGTGGTTTTTTAAATTTTTTTAACTTAATATTATTTATAGATAATTTTTTTTTCATAAATTTTATTCCCATTCAATCGTTGCAGGAGGTTTAGAAGTAATATCATAAACAACTCTGTTTATACCCTTTACATTATTAACAATCTTATTGGAAATTTCTGCTAAATCTTTGTTTTTAAAATTAAAAAAATCTGCTGTCATTCCATCTTGAGAGGTAACCGCCCTTAATGAACAAACAAATTCATATGTCTTAGAATCGCCCATAACTCCTACTGTCTTGATTGGTAAAAGCACAGTAAAGGCTTGCCAAATTTTTTTGTAAAGATTTCTTTTCTTTAATTCGTTAATAAAAATATTATCTGCTTCTTGTAAAATTTTAACTTTAATTTTATCAATTTTTCCAGGAATTCTAATTGCTAAACCTGGACCAGGAAAAGGATGTCTATAAATGATTTCTTTCGAAAGCTTTAGACTAAGACCTATTTTTCTCACCTCATCTTTGAACAACTCTCTAAATGGTTCCACTAATTTAAATTTCATTTTTTTTGGCAAACCTCCAACATTATGATGCGATTTAATCACTGATGACGGTCCTCCATGATGACTCTGACTTTCAATAACATCAGGATATAATGTTCCTTGTGCTAAATATTTAATTTTTTTGAATTTTTTAGACTCTCTTTCAAAAATTTTTATAAAAATTTTACCAATAATTTTTCTTTTAGTTTCTGGATCTGTAACATTTTTTAAAGCATTTAAAAAAATTGAAGAAGCGTCAACATAATTTAATTTGACTTTATAATTTTTTCTAAAAACATTAATTACTTCTAATGCTTCATTTTTTCTTAACAGTCCTGTATTTATAAAAAAACAGTGCAATTTTTTTCCAATGGCTTTGTATAATAAGGCCGCTAATACGCTACTATCAACACCTCCTGACAAGGCGCATAAGACGTTGTCATCACCAACTTCAGATTTTATACTTTTTATTAAATAGTTTATTTGATTTTTTGAGTTCCAATTCTTTTTTAATTTACAAATATTAAATAAGAAGTTCTTAAATAAAATACTTCCTTTATCTGTATGAATTACTTCTGGGTGAAATTGAACTCCAAATATTTTTTTTTTTAAATTCTGTATTATTGTATATTTATATTCAGCACTTGAAGCTATACCTTGAAATCCTTTTGGTATTTTTATTACTACATCATTATGGTTCATCCATACTTGTGTTTTTTTATCTTTGTTAAAAAAATTTTTTGTTAAAATTGATGATTTATTACTAAAAATATCACATCTACCAAATTCACTCTTTTTATAATTCTTAACTAAACCACCTAATTCTTTTGCTAATAACTGATGTCCGTAACAGATACCAAGGATAGGTTTATTGAAATATAATATTTGTTTTGGAATTCCTAAATATGAAGTTTTAGTAATTGATAAGGGACCACCTGATAAAATAAGTCCTTTTAAATTAGATTCATTTTTTAAATATTTAGTTTTATAACAACTAATAATTTCACAATAAACACCTAACTCTCTAATTCTTCGAGCAATAAGTTGAGTGGTTTGAGATCCGTAATCAATTATAATTATTTTATCTGTATTTAAAATTTCCTTCATTACTTCTTATCGATTATAATCATTTTCGATAAATCGTTCTTCTTTGAACATAATTCTTTGCACACCTTTGAAAAAACTAAATTACTTTCTTGTGCCTTCTTGAAATCACCTTCTTCAATATTTAGTAATATTTTCAAATATAGAGCTTCCTCATTTTTGGGATTTAAAACTAAAACTGTATCTAAGTAATTTTTTTGCTGAATATTGTCTTTATTAATTGACGATATTTTTGCTAAATATAAATATGATTTCTCATTTTTTATATTAAACACAATATCTTTTTCAAAAAAATATTTTGCTTCTTTATAATTATTTTGGTTAAAAAAATTTAAGCCCTGATTAAAATAATCAAGATTTGCAGCATAACTTTTTATATCTAGGAACAAAAATATTAATAAAAAATATTTATAATATTTTTTCATAATTAGCTTTCAAATGGATAATTGGGCGACTGTTTTGTAATTTGAATATCGTGCACATGACTTTCTTTTAATCCTGAATTTGTAATTTTAACAAATTTTGCTTTTTTCTTTAATTCTAAAATATTTTTAGCCCCAACATAACCCATGGATGCTTTTAATCCTCCAATAAGTTGATGAATAACTGTTCTAACAGGTCCTTTATATGGAACTCTTCCTTCAATTCCTTCAGGGACTAATTTTAACGAATCACTAATTTCTTGCTGAAAATATCTATCAGCAGATCCTCTGGACATTGCTCCGATAGAACCCATACCTCTATAAGATTTATAACTTCTTCCTTGATAATAAAAAACATCCCCTGGACTTTCTTCTGTTCCTGCAAATAACGATCCTATCATTACAGCATCTGCTCCCGCTCCTATGGCTTTAGCAATATCACCTGAATATCTTATTCCACCATCTGCTATAATTTTAATTTTTTTATTTTTAATTGATTTTGCAACATTATATATCGCCGTAAATTGAGGAACTCCTACGCCAGCAACAATTCTTGTGGTACAAATAGATCCTGGACCTATTCCAACTTTTACTACGTCTGCTCCATAATCAACTAGTGCATTTGCTCCTTCTGCAGTAGCTATATTTCCAGCAATAATAGTTATCTTGATATTTTTTTTAATATTCTCCAATGTTTTTAAGACAGAAACCGAATGACCATGAGCTGTGTCCAGAACAATTACATCTGCCCCAGCCTCTGCTAACTTTTGTGCCCTTTGATAACTTTCTTGTCCAGTTCCAACTGCTGCTGCAACTAATAACGAACCTTTTTTATCTTTAGCTGCCTCTGGATAATTTTGAGACTTTTGAATATCTTTTACAGTAATAAGACCTTTGCATTTAAAATTATTATCTACAATAATTAATTTTTCTATTTTATTTTTAAATAAGATTTTTTTTGCTTCTGTTAATGATGTTCCAACTTTTGCTGTAACTAGATCTTTAGTCATTAAATCCTTAACTTTAATTTTTTTATCATTTACAAATCTAACGTCCCGATTTGTTAAAATTCCAACTAATTTTAGATTTTTATTTACTACTAAAATTCCTGATATCTTGTGGTTTTTCATTAATTCTGTTGCTTCAAGCAACGTGGCTTCTGCATTAATCGTAATAGGATCAATAACCATTCCAGACTCAAATCTTTTAACTAATTTAATTTGGTTTACCTGATCATCGATACTCATATTTTTATGAATACATGCCATTCCACCAGATTGAGCCATTGCTATTGCCAATTTATATTCTGAAACAGTATCCATTGCAGAAGCAATTAGAGGTATTCCAAGTGTTACGGTTGGTGATAATTGAGTGGAAACTAAAGTCTCTTTAGGTAAAACAGAAGAATACCTTGGTTCAAGTAAGACATCGTCAAAAGTTAATGCTTCAAGGATTTCCATATATAAATTTATTATATTAAAAATCTGAAGTCAAATAGTTTTTAAATTACTACATAACAAATACATTTCCCTAGATTCTTTTCTGCTTGAATCTGGTTTAATTCTTTCTATATTTTTAAATGAATCTTTAGCATTTCTAATTAAAGTGTTTTCATCTTTTCCACTAAAAATTTTTACTAATAAAAAAGACTTTGGTTTCAAAATGACTTTAGATAAATTTACAACATTTAATGCTATAGAATTAGTTTTTATTGCATCTAAGTCTTTGTTTCCTGTTGTATTAACAGCCATATCAGACAATACAACATCTACTTTATTATTATGAAAAAAATTATTAACGAAATTAAAAAAGTCAGATTCGTTAAAATCTTTCTTATAAAAAAAGATATTATCAATTTTATCCATATCTAAAATATCTATAGATAAATTTTTACCATTCTTATTAATCTCCGAACAAACTTGAGACCATCCTCCTGGTGCGCTGCCTAAATCAATAATATTTAAATTATTTTTTAAAAATTGAAATTTTTTATTAATTTCTATAAGTTTAAAAGCTGATCTAGATCTATACCCTTTTAATTTAGCTAATTTCGTATAAGGATCTTTAAATTGTCGAGTAATCCAATTCTTAGAACTTGCCGTTAAATTTTTATTTTTAAATTTTTTCAAAGTTACTTTGTGAATCTGATATTCTTTCGAATCCAATTATTATTTAACGACATTACATCTAATAATTTATTTTTATTAAATCTATATTCATCATATTTTTTACCTGCCAAATGAATAATACCTATTTTATGATGAGGTAGGTAAGGTTCTACGTAAGTATTTTTAATCTCATCAAATTTAATATTTTCAATCAAAAACCAATTACAATAAGTGGGTAAAATTTGAACTTTTAATTGATCACAATAAATAGTTACATTCATTGCTATCTGTTCAGAACCAAAAATTCTTCCTTTTTTTAAAGCTAATCTTAAATTCTTTTGCCAAACTAACCAATGTGGAGCATCATTTTCCAGACAAAATACTCCAATATTCAAATGCGGCTTTAGTGCAACCTCTCTAGATATTTGATTTGAAAAACCAGAACTTTTAGCGTGTTTATAGTTTTGCGATCTTATAAAAGCGATGTTGCTAAATATCCAATCGGCTCTTAAAACTCTTCCATAAGCTCTATCTGCAGATGAAGATATTGATAAAGTTTTATTACTACTTCCTTTAAAATAAAGTTCAACAGCTGACCAATCATTTACCCATGCATCAGCATCAATCCAAAGATATTTTTTAAACCCCGGAAAATAATCTGGTAAAAAAGCTCTGGATACCTGACTCTTAAGCCACTCTCTTCCTTGAATTTTATACTCAGGAACCTCTATATCCCATTTTGCTTTAACAATCTTGTATACTTTATTTTCTAAGATCTTAATTTGATCTGGCTCAAGTCCTGCATCTAAAATGCAAATCGAAACACTTTCACTTTCTTTAAAACTTAATACTGAATCAATTAATTCATTTAAAAGCTCAAAATACTTAGAGTCCGCTAGAGATACTATCGCTCTATCTTTCATATAAAATCTTCAGAAATTAAGCTATCAGAAGTTTTTGAAGATCTTTTTTTTATAATTTTAAAATGAACAAAACTAATTGGTATCAAAGATAAATAAAAACATCCTGTTACTAAAAGAGTGTTAAAAGGATAATTAATTAAAAAACCAAAATAAGCAGCAATTAGTAATAATAAAAATATCAAGAAAGGTCTGCTTACTTTTATTCCTTTTAGTGAATAAGTTGGAATTTTACTAATCATTAAAAATGTTGAAGCTATTACAAAAATTATAGACAATTTTTTATAATCATAATTTGAAGCAAAATCACTTAAAAATAAAATTAGTGGCAAAAGTAATATTCCCGCTCCCGCTGGTGAGGGTACGCCAGTAAAGAAATTTTCTCTCCATTTTTCACTTATTATTTTTGTACCTAAGTTAAATCTTGCTAACCTCAAGCAACATGCAACTGAATGAAATAACACTAACAACCAACCAACATTCCCCAAATCTTTTAAAATCCATATATAAACTGTAATCGCTGGTGCTACTCCAAAATTAATAAAATCAATCAAAGAGTCTAATTCAGCCCCAAATTTCGAGGTTCCTTTTATTAATCTTGCAATTCTCCCATCCATAGTATCAACAATTGAAGCAATGGTAATTGCAATAACCGCATAATCAAATTGAGAATTAAGCGCAAATTTAATTGAACTAATTCCAATACATAAACCTAAAATACTTATAATACTTGGTATGACATATCTTGGATGAATCATTTTAAATGAAATATATTATTTAAATTTTTGCTAGCAAACTTTCTCCTGCAACTACAGTCTGTCCTTGTTTTACTAAAAGTTTGTAATCACTTTCAAAATAAAGGTCAACTCTACTGCCAAATCTTATAATTCCAATTCTATCACCCTGATTTAAATTCTGACCTTCTTTAACTTCGCAAACAATTCTTCGCGCAATTAAACCAGCTATTTGAACAATTGCAAAAGTTTTCCCTGAGTTATTAGAATATTTAATTAAATTTCTTTCATTGTCTTCGCTAGCTTTATCTAAAGATGCATCAATAAATTTTCCAGGCTTATAAAATATTTCATCTATTTTTCCAGTAACTGGAACCCTATTAACATGGCAATTGAAAACGTTCATAAACACGCTCACTCTTTGATATTCTGTATTTTCCATATTAAGTTCTTTTGGACCTCTAACATTTGCTATTAAGCTTACAACTCCATCAGCAGGGCTAACTAAAAAACTATCATCGTTAATAGGATATCTTTCTGGATCTCTAAAAAAATAATAAACCCAAATTGTTAAAACAAAACCAATAATACCTAATATTTTGTTAATTAAAATTAATAGCATAGTAATTATAACCGCTATTGCGAGCATTCTATACCCTTCTCTATGCAGTGGTGGAAAAATAATATCAAACATAATTATTTAATTAGTTAAAAACATACTATATAAAAATATTTTTTATTAATATCAAAAAAACCATGTCAAAAATTAAAGTTAAAAATCCCGTTGTAGAGCTTGATGGTGATGAAATGACTAGGATTATTTGGGATTTTATTAAACAAAAACTAATACTTCCTTATCTTGATATAGATCTTAAATATTTTGATTTAGGAATGCAAAGCAGAGATAAGAGTGACGATCAAATAACAATTGATTCTGCTAATGCAATTAAGAAATATGGAGTTGGAGTTAAGTGCGCAACAATCACGCCTGACGAAGAAAGAGTAAAAGAATTTAATCTTAAAAAAATGTGGAAGTCTCCAAATGGGACTATTAGAAATATATTAGGCGGAACTATATTTAGAGAACCTATTATTTGCAAAAATATTCCAAAATTAGTTCCTTCTTGGACAGATCCTATTGTGATCGGAAGGCACTCTTTTGGAGATCAATACAAAGCAACAGATTTTAAAGTACCAGGAAAAGGTAAGCTTAAAATTCAATGGGTATCTGAAGATAATAAACAAACAATTGAACATGAGGTTTTTAATTTTACAAGTCCAGGTGTTGCTCTTGCTATGTATAATTTAGATGACTCAATAAAAGATTTTGCAAGAGCATGTATGAATTATGGAATTTTAAGAAAATGGCCAGTGTATTTATCTACAAAAAATACAATTCTAAAATCTTATGATGGAAGATTTAAAGATCTATTCCAAGAAGTTTATGAAAAAGAATTTAAATCAAAATTTAATGAAATCGGAATTACTTATGAGCATAGATTAATAGATGACATGGTTGCATGTGCAATGAAATGGAGCGGTAAATACGTTTGGGCTTGTAAAAATTATGATGGAGATGTTCAATCAGACACTGTTGCCCAAGGATTTGGTTCATTAGGTTTAATGACAAGTGTTTTAATGACTCCTGATGGAAAAACTGTTGAGGCTGAAGCTGCCCATGGAACTGTAACTAGACATTATAGAGAGCATCAAAAAGGTAAACAAACATCCACTAATCCTATAGCTTCTATTTTTGCATGGACAAGAGGACTAGCACATAGAGGAAAATTGGATGGTAATAGCGAATTAATAAAATTTTCTAATACTCTAGAAAAAGTTTGTGTTGCGAGCGTGGAAAAAGGATATATGACAAAAGACCTTGCAATTTTAATTAATAAAGATGCAAAGTATCAAACTACAACTGAATTTTTAGAAACTATAAATTCTAATCTTAAAAAAGAATTAAATTAATTAATTTTTTTTAAAATTTCTTCAAAAGAACTTTCAATTTTTGAACTATCAGAACCTCCGCTGGCTTGAGCAAAATCTTTTCTTCCACCGCCGCCTTTTCCTCCTAAAATTACCCCTATTTCTTTAGCTAATTTGGAGGCATCATATTCATTATTTAGATCATTAGTTATTCCAACAGCAACGGTAACTTTTCCTTCGTTTACAGAATATAAAATAATAATTTTTTTTTGTAATTCTTTTTTTTGTTCTTCAATAAAACTTTGAATTCTTTTTACTGGATAGTCTAATAATTTTTGAAATCTGATACTAATTTTATTATGATTAACATCTTTGATTATATTTTTGTTCTGATTTGATAATATATTTTTAACTTCTAAATCTTCTAATGTTTTTTTTAAAATACCAATTCTTGTTAAAAAATCTTCTTCTTTAATTTCTTTAGTATTACCTCCTAAATCTTTTATATTTTTTTCCAATTCATTAATTTGAGCTATTTTGCTTTGATTAATTTTATAATATTCATTTGCTTTATTTTTTAAGTACTCTGCTAACTGAACATCTCTTAAAGCTTCGACTCTTCTTACTCCTGCTGCAACAGGAGATTGACTTACAACTGAAAATTTTCCAATTTCATAAGTATTTTTAACATGTGTTCCTCCACACAATTCTATGGAAAAAGATTTATTACCATCAGTGCCCATTGTTACAACTCTTACTTCTTCTCCATACTTTTCTCCGAACAGCGCTAAAGCTCCCTCTGCTACAGCAGCTTTTGGCGTCATAAGTCTTGTTTGGACATCTGATTTTTGTTCAATGATTTTATTAACACAATCATTAATCTTAATCATTTCTTCATCGCTGATTGATTTATTGTGACTAAAATCAAATCTTAATCTATCTGGTCCAACATATGACCCTTTTTGAGCAACATGTTTTCCAAGGGTTCTTCTTAATGATTCATGAAGCAAATGTGTTGCGGAATGATAAGCTCTGATATTCTGTCTTTTAATTGAATCAATTTTAAGATTTGCCTGGTCACCTTTTTTAATTTCTCCTGAAATAAGTTTTCCATAATGAATATAAAGATCACCGAACATTTTTTTTGTATCTGTTACCTCAAATTTAAAATTATTATTAGAAATAAAGCCTTTGTCTCCTAATTGACCTCCAGACTCTCCGTAAAATGGGGTTTGATTTAAAATAAGAGCTAACTCTAAATTTTTATTTGAACTATCAATTTCTTTATCAATACTAACTATTGATAAAATAACCCCTTGAGAAGACTCTGTATTGTAACCTAAAAATTCTGTAGGACCGTATTTTTCTTTAAGTTCAAACCAAATTTTTGAAGTCTGATCAGAGCCAGAACCTTTCCATGATGCTCTTGCAATTTTTTTACTTTCTAACATTAGTACATTAAACTTATCTTCATCTATAGATATCTTTTTATCTTTTAAAAAATCCTGCGTAAGATCTAAAGGAAATCCATATGTGTCGTATAATTTAAAGGCTAACTCTCCCGAAAGCTTATTATTTTTTACATTACCAATTTCTGTATTCAATATTTTCATTCCATTCTTAAGCATCAAAGAAAATCTTTCTTCTTCTAATTTTAAATTTTCAGATATTAAAGTTTCTGCCCTTTTAAGTTCAGGATATTCAGAACTCATTTCAGAAATAAGAGTTGGAAGAACTTTATAAAGAACTGGTAAATCTGATCCTAAAGTAAAAGTATGACGCATAGCTCTTCTCATTATTCTTCTTAGAACATATCCTCTTCCTTCATTAGAGGGCAAAACTCCATCTGCTATTAAAAATGCTGTTGCTCTTAAATGATCAGCAATAACTCTAAAGCTTGGTATATTTTTTTCTGATACTTTAATATTAATAAAATTTTCTGCTGACTTAATTATATTTTTGAATAAATCTATTTGATAGTTATCATGAGTGCCCTGTAGTACTGCGGCTATCCTCTCTAAACCCATACCTGTATCAACCGAAGGTTTGGGTAAGTTAACTCTTTTATCTTTTGAAATTTGTTCAAATTGCATAAATACAAGATTCCAAATTTCCACAAATCTATTTCCATCCTGGTCGACAGAACCAGGTGGGCCGCCTTTAAGATGATCTCCGTGATCATAAAAAATTTCAGAGCAAGGACCACAAGGACCTGTATCTCCCATTGACCAAAAATTATCGTTAGTCTTAATTCTTATAATTCGACCATCTTGCAGCCCTGAGATTTTTTTCCATAAATTAAACGCCTCATCATCCTCGTGAAAAACTGTTACGGTTAGTTTTTCTTTTGATATTCCATAGTCTTTAGTGATTAATTCCCAAGCAAATTTAATTGCAGATTCTTTAAAATAATCTCCAAATGAAAAATTTCCTAACATTTCAAAAAAAGTATGATGTCGAGGTGTGTAGCCTACGTTTTCTAAATCATTATGTTTTCCTCCAGCTCTAACGCATTTTTGAGAAGTTGTTGCTCTTTTAAAAGGAAGTTTTTCTAAGCCTGTAAAAACATTTTTAAATTGAACCATTCCTGAGTTTGTAAACATTAGTGTAGGGTCGTTTTGAGGAACTAAAGGACTGGAATCTACTACCTGATGCGAATTTTTTAAAAAAAAATTCTTAAAAGTTCTCCTACATTCAGTAAGCGTTTTTGTACCCATATTAACTTATAGATACAACTTTTTATATATATGTCTAGAATGCTAAAGGCGCTTTTCTTTAAAAGCGCCTTTAATTAACGTATTAAGAATATTAAAGTTTAAAAATTAATTAGCTTATTTATCTTCTTTACTATCTTCTTTTTCTTCAGAAATATTGTCAGAATGATCACTTAATTTTTCTGATATCAATTTAGCATTTGTTCTAACTGCCATTTCAATTTCAGCTGCAATCTTTGGATTTAGCTTTAGGTATTGCTTAACATTATCTCTTCCTTGTCCTATTTTTTCGCCTTTATAAGAGTACCATGCGCCAGCTTTTTCTATAATATTTGCTTTAGCTGCTAAATCAACAACTTCTCCCATTTTACTAATGCCTTCTCCATACATTATGTCGAACTCAATCACTTTAAATGGAGGTGCAACTTTATTCTTTACAACCTTAACTCGTGTTTGGTTGCCAATTATCTCTTCCTTATCTTTAATTGCTCCTATTCTTCTAATATCTAATCTTACAGAAGAGTAAAATTTAAGAGCGTTTCCTCCTGCAGTTGTTTCTGGACTACCAAACATAACTCCTATTTTCATTCTTATTTGATTTATAAAAATAATCATTGTATTTGTCTTGGAAACAGAACCTGTTAACTTTCTTAAAGCTTGACTCATTAATCGAGCTTGTAAGCCCATATGGTGATCTCCCATCTCTCCTTCTAATTCTGCTCTTGGCGTTAAAGCAGCTACAGAATCCACAACTAGAACAGAAATAGATCCTGATCTAACTAAAGTGTCAGCAATTTCTAATGCTTGCTCACCTGTATCTGGTTGAGAAATTAATAATTCAGTTGTGTTAACACCTAATTTTTTTGCATAAACAGGGTCAAGAGCATGCTCAGCATCTATGAATGCACAAATTCCACCTTTTTTTTGTGCCTCAGCAATAACCTGTAGTGATAAAGTAGTTTTACCAGATGACTCTGGCCCATAAATTTCTATGATTCTACTTTTTGGAAGGCCTCCAATTCCAAGTGCTAAATCTAATCCTAATGATCCAGTTGATATAGATTCTATATCAAGAACTCTAGACTGTCCTAATCTCATTACAGAACCTTTTCCGTAATTTTGATCTATTTGACTTATCGCAGCATCTAACGCTTTTTGTTTTTCTTTTTTATCTTCTGTCTTTTCAGTATTTACAACTTTGAGAGTATTTTTAGTCATTTTATTCCTTTTTAATTTATTTTATTGTCTAACGACTCAATAAAACAAATGTACACATTTTGTTCTTTTATTCAATTATATTAATAAGTAATTGAAATATATGTATTTTTTACTAAAAAATATGTCTTATCCAGTTTTTATTTGGATAATCATTAGGATCGTATAGTTTTGTCTCTAGAGCTAAATTTTTTGCAGTCAAACTGCCTATTGAAGATAAAAGTTTAAATTGAGAAACAATTCTGTCCTTATCAGAAATTGCATTATTCACTCTCGATTCAAGTAACGTAGATCTTGATGTAATAACATCTAATGTTGATCTTGATCCCGCTTCATATTCTTGAATAATTCCTTCGTAAGCGATTTCTGATGCTTTAACTCTTAACTTAGTTAATTCAAAATTACTAATAGCAAGTTTATAGTTTGACCATGCCGAGTAAGAGTCTCTATCCACAATATTTTTAGAAGTTTGAAGATCTAATTCAGCGCTATCTAATAAAGATCTTTTTTGTATAATTAATGAAGTTTGTTTTCCCCCTTTATAAAGAGGTATTGAAGCTTGAGCTTTTGCAACTGATTGTTTTGTTTTATCAACACTTGAACTATATCCATCATAATCAGTTATTCCTAATGACAAGCTAAATGTCGGAGAAAGTTCAGCTATAGCCATTTTATGTTCGTCTTCTGCCTTTTTAAGAGAAAACTCTGAAATTTTTAAAATAGGATTTTCTTTTTGTGCAGATATTGAAGTTTCTTCTAAAGATTTAGGTAACGCTAAATTTAAATTATTTATTTCTTCTAAATCAACAGGATCATATCCGATAACATTCCTAAAATTTTTTTTAGTGATTAGAAGTTCATTTTCGGCATTTAATAAATTAGATTGAGCAGCAGCTAATGAACTTTCTGATTGTGCTAAGTCAGAAATTGTAATTATTCCTCTTTCTAATCTACTTTTATCTAATTCAACTTGTTTTTCTGATAAATCTAAATTTTCTTTACTAAAAATAACTTTTTTTTGCGCAAGTAATGTTCCGGCATAAGCTTCTACTGCTTCTAAAAGAACATCTTGTTCAACTTTTTTTAAAGTATACCTAGCTATTTCTACAGAGCTTTTTTCTTTTTGATAATTGTACATATCATCAAAATTAAAAATTTTTTGTTCAATAGTAATTGATTTGGCAGTTGTTTGAGCGTTAGTTGAAGGCGAAGAAGACCCTGTCGAGGTAGTTATTTTAGAACTGTCCGTATCACTTTTATAAGCAGAGATTGTAATTGTTGGTTTAAATGCACTAAAAGCTTGAACAAGATTTTCATCAACAGCTTTGGTTCTTTCTCTTTCAGCATTAAGCTTTGGATTAGTTAAATAAGCTGCTATTAAAGATTTATTAATATTTTCAACTGCATAAGCAGTTGTGCTTATAAAAAAAAACAAAAAATAAAATTTTCTGAAAAAACTCATCTAATTTAATATAATTTTTTTAGGTTGATGATTTGAGCTAATAGGTACAATTATATCAGCAAATTTAGGCATATCCATTAGCATCTTTTTAGTTATTCTCTCATAAAACATTATAAATCTTTTAATTTCACTCTCTGACATTATTTTATTTTTAATTTTAGATATATTTTTTCTTGAATTTGCCAATTTTTTCTCTTGAAGACTTCTCCAAATTAAAACTTTATTAAAATTAGGTACTTTTAAATAAATCATTAAATCAATAAATGAAAATAATTCTTTATAATCATTCTTTAATTGTTGATTAACCTTAAATCTCCATTTACAATTTTTATCTTCTAGAGCTTCCAATTTATTAATTGGTCTTTTTAAATTACGATTATTTTCTTCAGGTCTAGCTCCTACGCACCATCCTTCTAATATAAATATATCCAAGTTTTTTTCTATATTATGCCATTTATATTTTGGTAATCTGTCATCTATTGATTTATCAAATTTTGGAATTAAAAAAGATTTATGAAGTGTATTGCTTTTTATTGCTTTAAAAAATCTAGTTAAAAAATTTACATCATGAGTTCCTGGGACTCCTCTTGTTATAAATAATTTATTTATTTTCTTTGATATTTTTATTCTTTCTTTTCTATTTTTATAAATATCATCAATAGAAACTGTAACGGTTCTTAAATTATATTTATTTTCTAAAATTAATTTTAAAAACTGAGCAAATGTTGTTTTTCCTGATCCTTGTCCTCCAGCTAAACCAATAATTAAAGGTTTTTTTAAAAAAGTTTTTTTTAAAAAAATTAATTCTGCAATTTTAAAGTAAATATTTTTAAAATTTTTATTTAAATCTTCTTTTATAAAAAAAGAATTTTTTAATTTATTAAGTTTATTAATTAAACTTTCTTTCATTAAAAAAGAATTTAATTTTTTCTTAATGAATGCTCTAATAACTCTAGTCTATCCTGACCCCAAAATATTTCATTATTATAAATATAAGTTGGCACTCCAAATATATTCATATTAATAGCTTCTTGAGTATTAGTTTCATAAATTTTTTTAATTTTATCTGACATTGCTAATTTACTTAAATCCTCAAAATTAATTCTTAAATCATTTGCAATTAATTTTAATGTTTCTAAATTAGAAATAAAATAATGTCAGAGAGTGAAATTAAAAGATTTATAATTTTAGATATATTTTTTCTTGAATTTGCCAATTTTTTCTCTTGAAGACTTCTCCAAATTAAAACTTTATTAAAATTAGGTACTTTTAAATAAATCATTAAATCAATAAATGAAAATAATTCTTT
>OGWG01000090.1_pt1 | contig 15058 bp, 22 predicted proteins | sample 1575911 | NCBI WGS metagenome assembly OGWG01 (sample SAMN07581534, study PRJEB24739) | freshwater metagenome
GCATATGGCTCACCGATGCCATCAATCAGATTGGGCAGTTGCGCGATCAGGCACGGGCAGGACAGATCACACTCGAGCAGGCGCGGCAGATCTTCGAGACGCAGATCCTGACGACATTCGTGTCACAGATTCAGACGCTGAAGACCAAGAGCGTGAGAGAGTCGCGCCTTACAAACCAGGTGCGAGATCTGCGAAACCTCTTCGAGACGACCGTTGTGTCAGCAGCTAAGACCGGGACGCGGATCAACGATATCAATTCAAAGCTGGTGCCGGAGTTTGCAACAGGCGGTATCGTGCCGGGCATTGACCGCGGATTTGATAGTGTGCTCGCAAAAGTGCGGCCCGGTGAGATGGTCCTGACGCGCAATCAGCAATCCGCGATTCAGTCGATGGCTGGCGGGTCGATCTTCCGGGCGGCAGGTGTGCCGGATCGACCGGGGATATCGGGCGGCCTGCCAGCGTTCGCAAATGGTGGTGTGATGCCGAATCTGGTCAGGGCAAGCAATCAGCCGGTACAGTTGGACGTCCAAATGAATCTGGTTGTTGGCCGTGACGATGCCTCCGCGCTGGTTGTCTCAGGGCAGACGACACGCGCCGGACAACGCGCAACCGTTGCGGTGGTACGGAAGGCAGTTCTGGAGAGGGAGTTCTAGTGGCGAGAACAGGGGCATTCACAAACTGGAATACACTCAGCGGCTCAACGACACAAGCGCCGTCTGTCACTGAGGCGGTCAACATCACGATGCCCGATGGCTTGACTGTCTACAATTACGCCAGCAAGGCGATCACCTACAGGACAGTGGCGTATACCGCACGGCTCAAGTCCATTGGACCGATCGTCACGCAGCTTGGCAACGGGCAGGGGCGCGTTACTATCCGACTGCATAACGGAGATCTGGACTTTCGCGATTCTGTCGAAGGCTATTATGTTACGTCCGCCGGATCCACCGTCTTCACCGGAATGGAGGACTTCTCCGGCGCACTGATCACCGTCCGCCGGATCCTGACGGGCGTGGTCAGTTCGACGCCGACCAGCACGGATCTGATTTATATGTTCGGCCGTGTCACGGGCTCACGTTACAGCGAGGATTACTTTGAGCTGGATTGCGTCACGGATGTGAACCTTGCGCCAGTCCTTAGCAATCGGCGCGTCGGTGCGAAATGCGCGTGGGTCTTCAAGGGCACCGAGTGTGGATACAGCGGCGGCCTGACGACCTGTAACAAGCTGTACACCGATTCAGGCGGGTGCAGTGGTCGGAGCAACCAGCATCGATTCGGTGGGTTCCCGGTGCGCGATTCAGCCGCGACGATCGGCAAGGTTACTGGCCTGGGATCAGCGGCGACGTACCAGCTTGTGCAGTCAGGCACGACATACCAAGAGCAGCGGATGATTACCGCCTTCGATGACAGCTTCGGGGTAGTCGACGATTCGGGCAATGACCGCACGGTGGTTACGGCCATTACGCCAGATTGGATTAACGCGCAATCGACGACATATAAGGCCAGCGGCTCAACGACGACCACGACCGGCAGTATTACATCTGGAACGGCAACGCTCACGGTAGCCAGCGCGTCATCGTGGAAGGTGGGTCAAGGCATTCGCATAGCGGGAGCGGGAGCGGCTGGCGCGGCGCTTACCACGACCATCAGCGCGATATCAGGCACTACGTTTACTCTGGCAACGAACGCATCGACGACCGTAAGCAGTGCCGCAATTGGGCACGATGACACAGTAGCGGTACAGGCTGCGCTGGATGCTGGCAACGCGAATGACAAGACTATTTATCTGCCCACTGGTACTTATTACGTCGATGAGCTGGATCTGCTATCAGTAAATTCGTTGCAGATTATCGGGGCCGGGCCGGGGGCTACAATTCTCCGCAGTCGTGGCAATAATGCAATTTTAGACATCAACACCACATCGGCTACGTCTCATACAATTACCATCGAGGGGATCAGTTTTATCGGTTCAGCGGCAGAAGCCACTGTTCAGTCAAATAACTACGGGATCAGGATTCGCGATACGGGTGGACACGGCGTCTACAACGTAACCATTCGCAATTGTCGTTTCTCGGATTGCGACAATAGCGCCGTCAAGACGACATCTGGTACGAATGCGACATTCACCGTTCTGCTTGAAGGGCTGGACGTAACGCAGCCGTCGGATGCCGTGGGTGACGCGATCGATCTGTGGGGTAGTAATGACACCACGCTGGTAAGGTGTTACGTGCACGCGGTCGCAACTAACCGCGCTGCTTATAGAGTTCGCTCAGGATCAATCACGATGCTTGGATGTAACGGTATCGATAGCGGATCGTTTGCGAGTTGGGGAGTGTTTGGAAATACGGCTTCTGAAGATGGTGACGTACTTGGCACGGTGTCAATTAACGTGGTCACGGATGTCATTACATTAAACGGGCACGGACTATCGGCAAATCAGCCTGTCGTCTTTGATGGCACAACTAATCCCGGGAACATCACCTTCGGCTTGCTGTACTATGCGCGGGATATCACCACGAACACATTCAAGGTATCGACCACTCCGGGTGGATCGGCTGTCAATATCACCTCAACCGGATCGGCTGTCACCGTGCGGACAGCGCTGGATAATTATTGCCGTGTTAGCCTCATAGGGTGCAACGTCGAGGCGTTTTCCGAATATGGCGTCAGGTGCAAATCTGGCAGCTTTGCGAACTTCTTCTCCACTCAATTTATCGCGCCAACGACGGGCACTGTCATTCCAATCCAATTTGATTATGTGACGCCGGATCAGGCTGGCATATTTGACGCGCTATCATCGATACAAACAATGGGCGCGAGCTATTCAGGCGGGGAGGCGGTTCATTCTGACGGTATGCCATTCGTGCAGGTTGGCAATCGCGAGATGACGTCCTTCTTCGACACAGCCGGATCAGCTTCGGCCAGCCTGCCCGGTATTACAGGCACTCGCATTGCTGGAAGTCAGCATTACGCGATGACGCATACGGGCTATCAGAAATTGGTAGGTCATCTGGCGATGGAGGAGCAATCATCGCCTGTTACGCCACCATCTAACACCGGCTTCCTTTTCGCTAAAGACGTAGGTGGTGCGACAGGCTTGTATTGGGTTTCGGATGGCGTGACCGAACGGCGCGTGGATATATCAGCCGCAGGCTTGACGGCAACGCGCATTGGTTTTGGCGATGGGGTGAACGTGCTAACCGGCAGTGCCAACCTGACCTATGACGACTCAGCAAAGGCGCTCACCCTGACCCGCGCCGGAGCCAATCCCGCTATCTACGTCACCGACACCACAAACACGATTACCGCGCGATTGGGCACGCTTGCCGGCGCGCCGGATCGGGCCATTGTTGGCAGTGACACAAATGACGACTTTGTCATTTATCAGAACAACCAGCCTGGTTGGGGAGTGAATACCGATAAGCATCTCCGCCCATACAATGGCAACAATACTCAGGACATCGCGACATCGGCAGCAAGGGCGCGGTCGGCCTATATAGGGACATCCATTGACCTCGGTATCAGTAGCAGCTCACAAGGGCAGCTGATCTTCCGAACCACGGCTACAGGATTCACGACAACGGTCGAAGGTGGCAGTAATACGGGCAATATTACATTTAAGCTACCAGTGACAAACGGCACAGATGGCCAGTATCTACGCGCCTATGGTAACGGGCTGACAAGCTGGTTTACGCCGCCCTACGCGAGTGAGACGTTGAATAATCTAGCTGCCCCGGTTGCTATCAATCGTGGCTTGCAACCTGGGACGGACAACACGCTTGACCTCGGGCAGAACGCACTTTCGTGGGCCAGTCTGTATCTCAAGAAAGACGCATATGTTGGGCGGCATCTGCAAGGCGGAACACTGGAAACACCGACATTGACGCGCGGTGATGGTGCTGGAACAACGTGGTCCGCGACAATCACTGGTAATCAGATGTGCGGATATATCACCTTCACGACTGGTTCATCACCAAGCTCGAATGCGACCGTGTTTACGATGACATTTGGAACGGCGTTTGTGGGGCCGGCATCTGTGACAGGTTGGCCGATCGTCAATCTGATACCGTGCAATGTGAATGCCGCAACGCTGGGCGCGAATAGTCAGCTGTACCCCGATCACGACTCAAAGTCATCGACAACAGCAGTCTTCAAGATTCACTCAAACGCATTGGCAGCCAATGCTGAATACCGCTTTTACTATATGGTAATGGGAACCTGTTAATGGCATCTGGCAATTATGATGATCGATATCGCGACTACAATCCGCTGGATCCCTTCGGGGATATTGGCGGCATTGGCGGCGGCTTCTCCGGCGGAGGCGGCGGAACAGGTCCAGCGCCTGAGCCAATGGGTGATCCCGCGCCTGAAAAGACGTTGCAGGAGATGCAGGTCGATGAAGGCGCGACGCTGGCTCTGGCTTATGGGCAGCACGTCGTAGCAGGCAATCTGATCGAGTACAGCTACACGTCAGGACCACCGCCGGCGCTGAAATTCATCACGGCGCTTGGCGAAGGCCCGTGGGAAGGCGTAAACGTCTTCAACTCGCAGAACCAGATCTACTATGGCGGTCAGCTGCTATCAGCAAGCGGATCATCCAGCACGCCAGGTTACAAGTTTCATCCCGGATCATATTCGACCGGCACAGGCGACGCGAATCAAGGCACGCCGCAATTCTTCCCGACGTCGCCGACGTACTCAGGGACAGCTTATGTCGAGGTGCTGCTCGATAACACGCAATCGGTTGAGGAGCGACCGGACAAGTTCAAGGGCATCTTCAAGTGCCTAAAGGTGGCAAATTACAACAGCTCCGGAACCGTCACGGACGCTGGGAGCTACTCGACGAACCCGGCGCGGGTTGCCGCGGATCTCCTCAAACGTGCCGGCCTGCTATCGCGCATCGACTGGCCAAGCTGGGTGACGTGGCGCGATTACTGCGCGGCCTCGATCGCCTGGGGGGCTGGCAACATCACGCGCTTCGAGTGTCACGCTGCCTTTACGGCTGGCATTGATATCGTGACGGCTCTATCGGTGGTCACGCAGACGGCTTGCACCTACTGGCAGGACGATGGGCAGAAGATTGTCTTCCTGCCGGTACTCGACAACGCAGTGATTGACCCAAATACGACTTCACCCGTGCATACCTTCACCACATCCAATGCGCGGAATTTGAGCGTTATCAACAACGATCGCCGCCAGCTGCCGACAGGTTACACGGCCAAGTTTCGCGACATTGATGATGAGTATATGACTGAGGTCTCGGTCGAGTACTTTGACGCGGAGCTTGAGGACCAGATCGGCGCGCCCAATCGCGTGGAGATCTCCTTGCCGCCAATGAAGCGAAGTCAGGCGGAGCGGATCTGTCATTACCGTACCGTGCTCGATGGTGTCTGTTCGATTGGCATCGAGCTGATTGGATACGGGGATTCATCACGCGTCCTGCCCGGTGACTACATCTCGATTGGTCACGAACTGGTAAAGACGATCAGCACCGACAATTACACCGCGCTGGTGACGGAGGCCGAGGATCTGCCGGATGCCGACGGGCCGGGCCTGCGTCGCATTCAGGCCAAGCTGCTCAAACGCGCTCCCTACAAGGACACGGCGCACACTAATCCGGTATAGGAGAAGCCAATGCCACTAGAAGTCTTGCCATACAAAGCATCTGCCGCAATCCCGGTGCAGTATCAACAAAATGCCGTCGTGGACTTTGCCGACGATCGCACGCGCTATGGTCGCACTAAGGGCAGCCCGTACTATGTCTTTGACCTGACTTTTGAGAACCGGGAGCCGTCAGAGTTTCACGCCTTTCAGGCGTTCTGGGATGCTCATTATCCGGATACCGCTTTCGAGTACACTGAGCCGCTGATTCGCACCATTACGACCGGATCGATCACGTCAGGGCAGGCTACGCTGACCGTAGCGTCGGCATCGACTTGGGCGGCGACTCAGGGCATACGGGTTGCCGGGGCAGGGTCGGCCGGCGCAGATCTGGTGACGACCGTGAGCAGTATTGCGGGGTCGGTATTGACTCTGGCGGCCAACGCTGGCACAACGGTGAGCAATGCAAAGGTCAGCCGCATCATCAAGATGTCGTGCTACTTTATATCGTCGGTGTCGTATGAGATTGACGCGGCCTGTGCTGTTACATACCGCGTCAGGATCGAGGGAACTGCTACAAGCTGAGGAGGAATGATGGAAGCAATGCTTTTGTGGATATGGCTGATGATCATCAACCCGGTCGAGTATCGGGCAAGGCTGTCTGCCCTGGGTGCAATCGGAGCGGCGCCAATTCCCGTCACACATCCAGCTCCGCCAATCAAGCGTCCCTGCCGACCGTGCGCGTGATCACGTGCGCAGCGGCATCACGATGTACCGATACGCATAATCATCCGTGGTCACAGGCTTAAACTCCAGCGCCGAGGCCGAGTCTGTGATCATCATCCGAGTGCGATCAGCGCCAACCATTCGACTGAAGTAGTCGGTGACGTATGTCGCATTGATGCCGATCTTCACCTCTCCCCCCTTATACTCACATTCTACCAGCTCCGATGATTCGCCCAGCTCGGCGGTCGATGCTCTCAGCTTGATGTCTTCACCCGGCGCGACTTCCATCCTGATACCGTGCGAGCGATCATCGGCAACGATCTGGACGCGCCTCAGGGCCGCCAGCATTGCGTCGTTGTTGACGCTGGCCGGGACAGCCTTGTCGTCCGGGAAGATCAGCGTGTAGTTCGGAAACTGACCTGACATCATACGCGAGACGATCATCCGCTTGCCGATCCGGAAGTAGAGCTTGCCCTCGAACTGAGCGAACTCCACTGGCTCGGTCGATTCCACCATCTTTGCCAGCAGTCCGAGCGTTTTCTGCGGGATCAGTACATCACAATCAGGGCCATCCCATACGATCGGCTTTTCGATATATGCCAGTCGATGGCCATCGGTCGTCACCATCTTGGCCAGCGTTGGCGTAACAATGAACTTGGCCGCATTGAGAGTGTAACGGCTCGATTCAACCGTGATCGCAAAGGATGTGCGCTCAATGAAGGTGCGCATCACCTCGGGCTGAATATGATGGTATGCCGCGGCCGGGGCTGGCGGAGAAGGGAAGTTATCGGTCGGCAGGATGGCCAGTCGAAACTTTGACCGCTGGCATTTGATATTCGCCTGCTTGTCGTCGGTAGCAAGGTCGATCGACGCATCCGGCAGCGCCTTGACGATCTCGTACAGCTTCTTGGCCGGAATGCAGGCCTCCCCCTCCTCCAGTACCTGCGCATCGACAAAGGTCATTACCCACGCGTCAAGATCCGTCGCCATCAGCGTGATTCCGCCGTGAGTAGTCTTGATCAGGACGTTGGACAGGATCGGGATTGTGCTCTTCTTTTCGACGATTGCCTGTAGTCGTCCCAGCTCAAGTGCCAGTGATTGTTTGCCTGTTTCGATCTTCACTCGGTTCCTCCTCCTGTATTTAGCCCATCCGGCCAGTCGGGATTTTGATCATCAGGTGATGATGTCTCCAGAGTAGCGGCGTGGTAGTAATTGTTGTTGATCACGACGGTGGGAGATTGAGTCTCACCTTCCCCGTCCTGAGATGGCGTCAATTGCCACCTCAGGACGAGTCCTGTCAGTAATCCCAAAACGAAAATGCCGATATCGTTGATTGTCATATCCTCGCGGTTGTGATTCCTGTCTGCCCCTGGTATTTGCCCTGACGATCGCCATAGGTCACGGCTGGACGCTCGCCACGAAAGAATACAAGCTGCGCTATGCCCTCATTGGCGTAGACCCGGATCGGCAAAGGCGTCGTGTTGTGGATCTCGATCACCAGCTGACCACGCCAGCCCGGTTCGAGGGGGGTGGTGTTGACGATCAGTCCGCAACGCGCATAGGTGGATTTGCCGACGCAAAGGGCGAACACGTCAACGGGCAGGTCGAGTGTCTCTGATGAATGACCGAGGGCTGATGCCATAGGCGGCAGTGTAAAATATGCGCCACCGTCTCCGGGATACTCCAGCTTGATCATTTCGATCACGTCAGTATTGAAACGCTTTGGATCTATGACCTCATCCGGGTAGGGGTCAAGGGTAAACATCTGCAGTCCCCAGCCCAGCCGCAGGTCGTAGCCAAAGGATGAGAGTCCATAGCTGATAACCTTGCGCGCTTCATCACCTACACAAGGCGCGATCATCCCATCACTTCTCAATTCTGCTATTTGTCCATAATTGCCAACCGCTCGCACCTGTTCGCCCTGAAACGGCCTGATCATCCCGGCCCGTGCCAGCTCCGCGATCTGAATATCATTGAGAATCACCATTACCTCCTATTCGCTCTGTAATGCCGTCAGGATGGCACTGGCAACGCGCTCACGCTCGTTGCTCATTATTACGGGTTCACCGGGGTCGAGCGGGGAGTTGAGCGGGCGGGGATTGGCGATCCCATACTTGACCAGCGTCGCAACCACTGCATCCGCGGCAGACAGCTCACCAGCCAATGCCAGCTGAAGGTCACGGGTGATCTGCGCCAGCTTCGTGCCGGCATCATTGGCGGCATATAGCAGCTCTTCGTATCGATCCTGCTGTTCGCGCCATGGCTTGGTGTTGACGGCAAACTTGAAGCTGTCGACTTGCGCGCGATTGGCGGCGCGAATGGCCGCACGTTCCAGCATCGACAGGGTTGCGTAATCGGTCAGTAGTTCCTGCGTGATCATTCTTGTCCCTTTCGTGATAATGAGATCTCCGAATACTAGTCTCATGATGCGGAGGTTTGTGTTGCGCACACACTCCACAAATCAGCTTGCGGAGCGTGTAGCGCGTTTTATGAGTCACAATGGCCTAAACGCCTATTTACTAAATAGCGGTTTAGTTCGTGGGCGTTGTTTCTGGTTCAAAACTAACGCCATCCGGCATAATCTTCGATAGCAGTTTAAGCATAAACAACTTTGAATCAGTATCTAAGTTTTTTATTGCGCTTAGCACTTGAGCAAGCGGCCATCGTTCAAGGGTGTATCGATCAATAAAATCGTGACACGTTCGGCAGAGTGGAATCGTCAATTTGCCTCCGTTGCGCTTGGGCACTGGATAGTGGTGCTTTTCAATTTCACGTTTCTGGTATTCTTCACCACATGCATAGCATTCAATCATTCATTACCCCACAGTCAAATAATCACCTGACGACTCGTCAGGCCGGTTGTGGATGTAGCGGCCGGTGATCTCCAGACCGCTGTGTCCTAGCGTTGCACTGACCAGCGATAACGGCGCGTCGTGTTCGAGTGCGTGGGTCGCGTGAGCGTGCCGGAACCAGTGCGGCGATAGCTTCTCCGTGATCCCGGCCTGCTTCGCCAGCCGCTTGACGATCGTCCAAGCTCGTTGCCGGCTGATCGGGAAGATCCGATCCTCCGGCGCCGCATCGCCTTTGATCTGGTTCAGCAGCGTGATCAGGTCGAGCGGCAGCTGCACCGTCCGAGTCTTGCCGCCCTTGCCCAAAAGCGTCACCTGCCCGAACTTGCGCTTCTCGATCAGATCCGCCCAAGTCGCCGTGACGATCTCCGAGATGCGACCGCCGGACCGGTAGAGCATCCGGACCAGTGCCGCATCTCGTTTGTTGGTCGCTGCCAGGATGACACGCAGTATTTGCTCCTCCGTCAGAATTCGCTCGTTGAGCGTGTCCTTGCCGCGAGGAGCGCGAATCGTTGCGCCGACGTTGACCCTCGTATATCCCACTTTGTGAGCAAAGCTCAGTAGCGACTTCACGCAGGCCGTCCGCTGCGCCTGCGTCGATGGCCGCAGGTGCGTCAGGCTGTCTGTGTACGCGATCATATCGTTGAGCGTGATTGCCCTGAGCGGCAGGTTCACGAACTCGAGGAAAGCGCGGATAATCCGCTGGTATTGGTCCACAGTCAGCGCGTTCCGTTTTGTTGCCAGCCACAGGCCGATAAGCTGGTGGTCGTCATTGGCGTTGACGGCCACCTGCTCACCGACATTGCGGCTCTCGATGATGGCGAGATCCGCCATTACAGCACCTCCTCTATCAGCGCGATGGCGTCGCGGAGCACATCCTCCGGCGACTGCGTGGCGTCGATCGTTCTGATCTTTAACGGTTCGTGCTGCGACATCACGGCATAGCCATTACTGACGCGGAACAGCCGAGAGATCTGATCATCGCTGATGTTCTCACCACGGTTACGAATACGTTCGACTGCGACACTCACCGGTAGATTCAGCCAGATCCGGCGCGTTACGTTGATTCCCGCAGTGGCGACGGTATTCATCTCGTGAATCTTCGCGATATCAACTCCGTCTCCATATCCCTGATAGGCAACCGTCGACAGGTCAAAGCGGTCGATTATGATCAGATCTTTATCTGAGTGGTAATCGATCAGGTTCTGGCAATGCCACTGACGATCCGTCAACCATTGTCGTGTAGCCATATGAGGATCTGAACTGAGCGTGAAGTTTTGCCAGGGCTCACTGGTGACCCACAGGCGCTTTTGCTGTGCAGTGAAATGCTCATACAGATCAGTCATCAAAGTCGACTTCCCTGCTCCGTCAATGCCCTCCAATGTGATAATCTTTGGTCTCATTGTGCTCTCCTTGTTGCAGTGTAGGTCACTGCAATTGCAGCCAGCACAATAAGCCAGCCCCATATGTCGCGATGATAAATCAGATATCCGCCGATACTGACGACGCATCCAAGCGCCGTCAGTAAAATGATGATCAATCGTTTAGCTGTCATTGAGCCTCCGCTGCCAAGAGACAAGCAACCACGATCACACAAAAGACAATTGCTTCGATCATATCCACCCCATTCTCGCGGCCACATTTGCCGCAAATGCCACCATCATGACAATGCATACCCACTTGCAGACTCGATCACCGTCAGCGTACCAGCCATAACCGGCAAAGATCATCAGCAGCGCAGGCACCAACCACCACGGAAAATCAGGTATATTCATCGGCCCCCTCCATCGTAATTGCGCCACGGATTGCACGCCATATTGGATCGCGCCTCGATTACCTGGGACAACCAATAGGCATACTCGTTGCGCCAGCGCATATCGCCCAGCCAGACATATTGCCTGACGGCCTCATAAAGCGTGACGTTCGGCGCGTTCGGTATGTAATCGGTCAGCCGGATCCGCTGCGCTGATGGCAGCTTGCCGGGGCTGATGTAGATCGAGTATTGGATCGCGGCGCTGATGGCTTCTTTCTGCCGCTCGGGATTCCCGCTCCGCCACTCCTGACGGATGTACGGGATGGCCGGAACATTTTGCGGCCAGCCGTACAGTCGCGCCTGAATCAGGATCGGACGCTGAGCCGGATCCTGATTCATCAGGTACTCGGGATGGTACAGGCAGATCGTCTCTCCTGGGATCACGGTAATGTCCGGGACTGGCGTCTGTGCCGGCGCGAATACGACCAGAGCGAAGGCAATCAGGCAGGCCCAAAATAGCAGGACAAGATAATCGGTAAAGGTGTCTTTGCGTGTCATTGCGTCTCCTTATGCCGGGAGCCGTAGCCCCCGGCGATGTGTGTTGTGAATCAGATCTCTTTGACGAGGCCAGTGGCGAGCATCGCGGCAGCGTCGCGGCGATCGACCCTCACGGTCGGCTGTGAGAGTGTCCAGGTATACTGCTGATTCGTCTGAGTGCCCTTAAGGCACAAGACATCAGTATCGCGGCGCGAAGTCAGGAAGGTCAGGTTGATATAGTGCATTGGGTTTCTCCTTGGTTGTGAGTTATGAACTAGATCGATGAAGTCGCTTCATCAATCGTTGAGGTAAGATCCCTGAATATCGTCGGCATTGATGGCCTGATCCGCCTCATCCGCGGCAGCGGCTGACTCCTCGTCGAACTTCTCCAGACGCTGAGTCAGTCGAGAAATCGCCGCCTCAATCTGCGTGTGATTGAGTACTGACCAGCTGGCAGGTTCGGCCGTGACGGTGGTGTTACCGGTCAGTTTGGTCAGTGCGGCGGTTAGGTCAGCGTCCTTGACGTCATAATCACGCAGACCATTGACGATCAGCGTCAGCGCCTCGATCTGCTCTTTCGTGGCTGCCGGGACGGTTGCGGCCGGCGCGGCGATCTGTGCCGGGGCTGGCGTATGGTTGGCTGGCTCGATGTCGATCACTTCGCCCGTCTCGCCGTCGATCGTCGCGCCAAGCTCGTCGGGCGTGTAGACCGGACCGCCGAAAACGTCCGGGCAATACCACTTCGCGCCGTTGCTCATAGCGCGGGCATAGAGCATATTGCGCGGGAAATTCTTCCACGTGGCGGAGCTGGCGAGCCCGGCCTGAGTAGCCTCTTTCATCGTGAAGGATGAGATGCCGATCGATTCCTTGTTGCCGGCCTTGTCGAGCTCGAAGAACTCGATCTCGCAGACCTGCGCATCGTGCTGACGGACGCGGAACGTGTACCGGCCAGACCGCTTGACGGCGGCGGCGATCAGGTTGGCCGAGAGGCTCACCTTGCCCTTGACGATGTACACGCCGGTCATCGACGCGATTGGCGCGAATCCGAGTTCCTGCCCGGCCATCACCTTGACGATAGCCTGGGCGGCGTCGCGGGTATCGGCGAAGAATCCGGACTTGACGAAGACGTCGCCGACACGGGCAAGGTCCTCGACGGTGTTGAGTTTCGTGAGTACGAGTGCTTGTGACATTGTGTTCTCCTCTGTGATATTGGGGCGACCGCCGCCGCCCCGTGATCGTGGTTACGCAATCTTAATGGTTTCGCGGTAAGCGTCGGAGCTCTTGCCGACGCCAGCCTTGCCGGCGCCGACGTGGATCTCGGTAACGCCCTCGGGGATCTCAATTGTGACCTCAAGCTGATGATCGCCCCGCGTGTAGGGAATCGTCAGAAACGTGCGCGTGCCGTTGATATCGTACGCTGCCCACCAAGTAGGCTTGCCGGTGCGGTGGTATGCGCTGTTGGACTGCTTGCTGCGTGTCTTGATGGTGACTTCCATTGTGTTCTCTCCTCTTCTGTTTATCGGCGGCGTCATTGCCGCTTTCGATGTTTGGAGTATACGATAGGTGAGAGTTATTGTCAACACTTTTAATCAAAAATAATAAATAATTTTGCGCATAAAAAAAAGCAGGCCGGTTGCTGTCCCGGCCTGTCGTGCTACTTGATGCGTAGGTGCGTTCCCCGCTCTCCTATCGCGCAACCTGGGATCTCCTCGCCGCCTGCCAGCATCCGCGGCGATGCGGCTATCAATTGCGCATCTTTGCGACTGGTGACATTGGCGACTAGCTCTTTGCCATTTTTCGCAAAAATGCCAAATTCGACTTCGCGCACTATTTCACGCTCAAATGGTTTTTTGACAATTGTCCATTTCTCAGCCATTACTCCCCCTTTGTCGCTGGCAATAACTCTACTTGCAGGGCGTTTATCATTCGTTCCCACGCGTCCCTGTCCGGCTCAACGCCGAAAATACGCGCCGTCTCATCAATGTAGGCCAGCGCGTCATACAGAGCATCCCGCAGCAGCGGCACAGCAACCATCTGCTTCGCGTCCTCTTCCCAGAAATGCACAGACACCACGTCGGTTTCGTCGCGTACCTCATACCGGAGTTGAGTACCGGGATATTCCTCCGGACTCAGCTCGCGAATTGTCCACTTCTTGCTCATTACTTCCTCCTATCGTGCTACTTGATGCGTAGGTGCGTTCCCCGCTCTCCTATCGCGCAACCTGGGATCTCCTCGCCGCCTGCCAGATCCGCACGGATCAGGTCCGTGTCAAGGTGCACAACCTTTCGATGGTACTGCTCCGGCGCTGAGGCAGGATCATTACGCCAATCCTCCGGGATGACCAGCGGAGCCTTGCCGCCGTTCTTGGCGATGGTCAGCTTGTGCAGTGGCGTCTCGATCTTGGTAACACCACGCTCGAGCATAAAGTTGTGCAAGGCTGTCTTGAGGCGTTTGATCGTGTTCTCGTCCGTGTCCACCAGAGCTCCGAGTCTGGTGAGCTCCTCAGTTCGCGCATTCGCCCTGGCTGTAACCATCGTGATCAAACGGCAGTAGTCGTCAATCTTCGCATCGCGTGCATCCGTCAACTGATCAAACCACGCCTCCAGCGTCTCGCCAGCAGCGTCGTCTGTGATGTCGCCGCCGTTCTCCGTCAACAGCTCCTCGATGGCTGCCAGCTCGTCGGATATCTCGAATAGTGTCATTGTGTCAGAACTCCCTTTTTTCGAAACGGTTGTTGATTCGATCCCCAATGGCTAGGTTATGCCGGTGAGGATCACAGATGGCAATCGCGGCGCGTTTGTCGTGGATGTACTGCACCCGCATCGAGAAGGCCGCGCGGGTCTCCTCTCCTGTCAGACTACAGATCAAGCAGAGCCTGTTTTCATGGCTGACATAACGCATGAAGTCCTTGACCTGCATCACAGGCGCAAACTGGCTGACGGGGATGTCCGGCAGCTTGTAGCCGTCATCCATCGCCAGCTCTGCCGCGTCGAATGTGTGCCAGGTGTCCGGCGATCGTCGCGTGCGGTCCGCGATAGTCTCCTCGATCTTCCAGCCCTCAGCCACGCGCACCACACGCCGGACTACACTCCGCCGCGCTGCCAGCTTGGCGGCTCTGCGGTCCTTGCCTGACGCGCCCCCGCCAAAGGGGTTGTGGTTCGGATGAACGACGCGCTTCTTTTTACTCGGCATCTCCACCTCCCTCAATCTTGGCCAACAGTTCTTGGGCAAGGTCCGCCAGCCTGTCCATTTCTGTGACCAGTTCGTTATATGCCGCATCATCAAAGCGCGGGTTCTGGAGGTCGGCTACCTGCTGAATCAGCTCATACATCTCAGGCGCGGCGGCGATGAGACGGGCGTTGGCTTCTGTTTCTGCGCTATCACCAACCACTTCAGCAACAGTCCGACTTGCCGACTCTGCGCGGTATTGATGCGACGTGATGCGCCAAATGCTGTATCCATTGTTCTCCAGTCTGGTCACGACCCCTCCTAAACCTCTCCCTAAACTCCTCCAATGGCATCTCCTGTACAGGCGCCACACCAAACTTCTTGTACCACCTTTTCGGATCTTCCCATATAGGCACTTTTTCTT
>OGWG01000091.1_pt1 | contig 14931 bp, 19 predicted proteins | sample 1575911 | NCBI WGS metagenome assembly OGWG01 (sample SAMN07581534, study PRJEB24739) | freshwater metagenome
GTTTCCCAGTCACGATAACTACAATGCTTGAATTTACCCGCAATAAATCACATCAGGTTGCAACCGGCGAGCGCGACTGCGAAGGCGATCCGCTGATGGCCTGGGCGAAAGCTACCGTTTACATCAATCCAACGCACGTCGTCACGGCGACGATGCGCGACGAGCGCGAGGGTCAGCTCTGTACGTTGATTCTGGAGACGGTCGACGGCGCGCATCACTCCTTCGCTGGCACTGACCAGAATATGCAGTCGTTCTACGAGCTGGTGAGGGAACGGTAATGGCGAAGGTCCGTATTACGCTGACAGACGCCCAGCGCAAGCAGCTGGCCGATGAGCGCCTTGCCGCTCGGCGTGCCCGTCGCCAGCTCTTGCAGCAGCGCATCGTTCGCAGTAGCGAAGGGTGGCGGATCGAGGAGGAGCAGATGGGCCGCAAGCGCCGCTCCCCACAGGAGTGGGCGACACGCGCTGAGGCTCAGACGGCTATTGATGCTGGCTACAGGGTGCCAGCAATGCGTCGCATTAAGAATGTGCCAATGCTGCCAATGATCACGGACATTGAGGCATACAAGAACCCGTGGCGTAGCGGAAGGCTTTGTACGTGGTGCAAGAAGCAAGGCATTGACACGCCTGCAAGCTTTGGTATCGATGTACGATTTGACACCAACAAGAAAGTGACCTTGCCGCTATGCCATCCAAACGCTCATAACTTTTTTATAGGCGACAAACTAAACCGCGCCTTCGATAAGGAGTAAAAATGAACGCACTAACAAAAATTCACACCGTAGAAGAGCTGGGCCGAATAGGTCAGATCTTTGTCACCTCTGGCTTTTTCTCCGATACCAAGGATGCCGCCCAGGCCATCGTCAAGGTGATGGCTGGCCAGGAGCTTGGATTCGCGCCAATCGCTAGTATGACCGGCGTGTATATCGTGAAGGGCAAGGTCAGCTTGTCCGCCAACCTGATGGCCGCCGCCATCAAGCGGAGTGGTCGATACACCTTCAAGGTGTTGCAGCTGGACGCGAAAGAATGCTCGATTGAGTTCTATGAGATCCTCGGCGGCAAAAGGGAATCAATCGGCATATCGTCCTTTACGATGGCAGAAGCCGCCCAGGCAGGGCTGGCCGGATCTGCTACGTGGAAGAACTTTCCGCGCAACATGCTCTATGCACGAGCAATGAGCAATGGCGCAAAGTGGTATTGCCCTGATGTCTTTGGCGGCCCGATCTACACGCCAGATGAACTTGGCGCGGTTGTCGATGGCGAGACAGGGGAAATGGTAGATCTTGAGCCGGAAAAGCCAGCTACCGTCAATTCTGCGACATCTGTGCCTCTTCTGCCGCAGGCAGATGTCAAATTTATCAGTGATGAGCAAGTGGAAGCACTTGGAGTGATTCGCGACGGACTCGCTGACTACGATTACAGGCAGGAGCGATATCTCGAGGGCGTCAAAAAAGTGCTTGGTGTCGAGCTGTCAAGCTGGGAAGACGAATCATTTCGTCTACTAACTGAGGAGCAGGCAGAGCGGCTGATCAGCAAGACGTCCAAAGTATTGCAAGACCTTGATGAGCAATCGGCAGCAGCTGCACGCACAATGCCGACCGTAGATGGACCTAAGTTCTAACTCAAACTTACCACGCCCCGGAGTAATTCGGCGGCTTCCTGGAGGTAATTATGTACGCATTGACTGTATTTATTAACATCTTGCTGGCCCTAGTGACGGGCTGGATTATTATCATGCTGATTGACGTAGCTTTTGGCTGAGATCCGCAGCTATTACAGAAAGGGCACCATGAGAACACTATTTAAAATCACAGAAGACCTAAACGCGCTAGCCGATATCCTAACTGAGACTGGCGGCGAAATCAGCGATGACGAGCAAGGATCCGCGCTCGAGGCTTGGTGGCAGGAATTGGGCGAAGAGCGAGATCAAAAGATTGACAACTACTGCGCAATGATCCAAGAGCTAGAAGCCAGGGCCACTACTCTGGCGTGGGAATCGGAACGACTAGCAAATCTGGGTGATGCTGATCATAAGGCAGCAGCACGGCTCAAGTTGCGATTGCGCAAATTCCTGCAAGAGCAGGGCATCGAGAAGCTACGGACGCCGCGCTTCAATTTGACTTTGGCGAACAATGGCGGCAAAGCGCCGCTAGTAATACCCGATGCGTGGCGAGAGGCACCGGCCGAGGCGCCGGAGCAGTACCATCGCCGCAAGATTTATCTTGACCTCGAGGCGTTGAGAGCTGATCTCGAAAGCGGCGTTGAGGTGCCAGGCTGCAGCTTTGCTGACCGCGGAAAGCATCTGCGCATTAAATGATCTTTTAACAAACTACACTTTTTAAAAGGAGCTACAATGAAATTCAACGATGAAATCTCAGTGCGTTCTCTGGTGATGACCAGCGTACAAGTTATTGCATTTCTGTTAGTTACGGGCGTGGTTATGGTCGTGCTTGCTGGCTATGCGGCAGCGCAGACTGTAGAGGAAAAAGAGCCAAATCCGCCAATTATTTGTCTCTACCATCCAGAGACACTGATGGTCAGAGATCCGGCCGCAAGGCAGGTTATGGTAGCCTTCCGGTTCAATGGGTGGCCGCAGATGCACCCGGCGCTGCCAAACATTCGCCGTGAGTGGGCGTCGAAGAATTATTACCGACAGTTTGAGGCTATTCAGGCCTCAATCCAATATTCAATCTACAATGCCCAAATGGTCGAGGAAGCAAAACGGGTATCGATTCGGGATTATTATCCCGTCAACCCGCCCGAAGGTTTGCCAAACTGGTCGCTGGACAAACTTATTAGAGTCTGGCTCTGGAGCACAAACTTTGCAGACCAAAACCTTGCGGCCCGGTCGCTAGGCAGGGTAATTGAATCGCCTCTCAACCGCGCTTGCAACCCCTGGAGACCGTACCAGGGTGAGTGGCGCTAGACAATCTTTAGGGTGAAGTGCCGAGTATTCCTCGGCACTTCACGACTAACAAGGAGAAACTATGCTAATCGTAAAGTGCAAAACGGGTGGCCAATTCGAGATTCCGGCTAACTGTCCCACGGCTAATGTCGTATGGAGAAACCATTTAGGCCAGACACACACCTATCATCGTATCGACGGTTCTTGTTTGCCTGCCTTCCAAACAGCTGAACAGTTCCGCTGCTACTTGTACCGAACGGCGGCTTATGCTGGAAGGATGCCGCTATAATTAAACACGAAATCAAACACAAATCGCACACGGAGATGATTCGTGTTTAATTCAGGAGGCAACAATGACCGCTTGGTTGGACTGGTTCTTCCCGACGATTGTCGGGAACGGGACGCTGCTTTACATCGTAGCCGGAGCCGCTGGGTGGCTCTGGTTGCGATGGAGGAGGAAGTGATGACTGTAGCAGAATTGATTACATGGCTCAAAACGCAAGACCAAGCCGCGACGGTATATGTCGTGTCGCATAGTGCAGGCATTGGGTACTACGACCAAGGCGGCACGGCGCAAACGGTAGTGTTCGACCCGACTCGACACGCAGAACACACCGACTCCTCGCACTTGTCGCGGGATGGACAGCCCGTAACCCAGCTGCTGTTGGGTGTGTTTGAGGGATAGGAGGAAGTAATGAGCAAGAGCTGGACAATCCGCGAGCTGAGTCCGGAGGAATATCCCGGTACTCAACTCCGGTATGAGGTACGCGACGAAACCGACGTGGTGTCTGTGCATTACTGGGAAGAGGATGCGCGACAGATGGCCGCTGTGCCGCTGCTGCGGGATGCTCTGTATGACGCGCTGGCCTACATTGATGAGACGGCGCGTATCTTCGGCGTTGAGCCAGACAGGGACGCGTGGGAACGAATGATAAACGCCCTGCAAGTAGAGTTATTGCCAGCGGCAAAGGGGGAGTAATGGCTGAGAAATGGACAATCGTCGAAAAACCATTTGAGCGTGAAATAGTGCGCGAAGTCGAATTTGGCATTTTTGCGAAAAATGGCAAAGAGCTAGTAGCCAATGTCACCAGTCGCAAAGATGCGCAATTGATAGCCGCATCGCCGCGGATGCTGGCGGCATTGCAACTCACACTAACTTGGATGCGCGACGACTTGGGACTAGACGACGATAGCCCAGAGGTTGCACCTGTGATAGCCGCTATCAAAGCGGCGAACGGGGAGTGATGGCTGAGAAATGGACAATCCGCTTTTGAACAAGATTGAGGAAGAAAAAGAATGAGATGCGATATCTGCGGCAGTATGGATGCTAACATTCGACCTATTGAGCTGACCACGGCACGAATCACACTAAGAGCGCACGTGGACTGCAATGGGCACGGGCAATACCGCTCTGTCAGCCGAGAGGAAATTAAAGAGGCGACCAATAAAGAAGCGCTTATCCTTAACGCCATACCGGAGATGCTGGAGTTGCTTAGTATTCTGTCCCAGTCATACGATGACAGCAAATCCAGCCACGACCTAGCGTCTACGCTCTACGACCTGCGCTGTATGGCGCTACGACTGCTAGACAAGATTGAGGGAGGTGGAGAATGAACAAGCTGATTTTTGTAGAAGGCCCGAAGGGCGTGGGCAAGTCGTTGCTGAGCCGCAAGGCGGCAAGTAGACCAGTAGGCGCTATTGTGGGACGTGAGTGGACTTGCGAACCGTGGATATCAGATATCGTCAATATGGCCGACAATTATCTGTTTGCCACTGATTCAACCACGCAGTCTATGCTATACGCCGCTGACCGTCGCGCTCATATGCGCGAGGTCACCGACTGGCTCACGGACGATCACATCATCAGCGATCGAGGGCCTCTGTCTACGATGGTATACCAGGGGCTGGTAGGCGGCGTCGATCTGGACTGGCTACTTGCGCTCAATGGGGTGGCAATGGAAGGCGTCAAGGTCGATGCTACCATCCTGCTATACGCACCATTCGAGACCACCATCGAGCGCATAGCGGCAAGAGGCAAGGAGATGACGCAGCTGGAAGAGGGTCAGCTGCGAGCGGCGTGGGAGGCGTACGAATCGCTGAGACTCGGAGCGCATGACGCCAATGGCCATCTTCAGCATTTTGTTGAGAAGTGGAAAGACCTCACGGGGTGGATCCATTTCATTGATGCCAACCGGCCAGTCGAGCAGGTCGAGGCTGACGTGATGTCTACCATCAATCGTATCCTGGGGGCGGAGTGATGCTGATCGCTATCGCCTTCGTCGTCATAGTCGCAGTCGCGCTGTATTGCGCGGAATAGGGGCAGGGAAGCAATGAGTAAAGCCTTGCAGAAAATCAACGATCAGGCGTTGGATATTACACCAACACCTGACACGTCCCTGATCAATGCTGGTCAGGTAGTCGGGACTCGCGCCAATAGCGATGATCAGATGATTGCGCTTTGGCTGGAGACCAAACGCAACGCTGGCACGCGGCAGCAGTACGCCAACGGTATCCGTCAATTCCTTGATGTGATCGGCCATCCGTTGCAGTCGATCGTCCTTGAAGATATGGGGCGGTGGCTCGAAACGCTGCAGCACTTACGACCAGTGACACAGAATCAGCGAGTGTCAATCGTCAAGTCACTCTTCAGCTTCGCTCATAAGCTCGGGTATCTGCGCGTCAACGTCGGAGCCACTCTCCGTTGTCACGGTGTGAAGGACACCTTGCATGAGCGATACCTAACCGAGGAGCAGATTATCCGGATAGGCCTTGCCGCTGACAAGGCCAGAGATCGCATGCTGATTCGGATGCTATATCGGAGCGGCGGACGAATCAGCGAAGTGATTGGTATCACGTGGGCTGACATCCAGATGCGTGAGATCGGAGCGCAAGTCACGCTCTTCGGTAAAGGTGGCAAGACTCGCGCCGTCCTCATCCCGCTCGATCTCTACAACGACCTGATCCGACTCCGGGACGATGATGACAATCAGGCCCGGATCTTTCCGATCACGAGGCAATACGCCTGGACGATCATCAAGCGGATAGCCAAGCGCGCGGGTGTCACGGAGCGGATCAGCCCTCACTGGTTCCGTCACGCTCACGCTACCCACTCGCTGGAGCATTCCGCACCAATCAAGCTGGTCTGTGAGACGCTCGGACATTCGTCCGTCGCTATCACGGATCGATATCTTCACAGCAGGCCGGATCAATCGTCCGGTGATTATCTCAAGGTTGGATAGTAAAAATTACCTTACATTACAAAACTGCTATTTAGTAAATAGGTGTTTTAGCTATTGCGACTCATAAAACGCGCTGCATGCTCCGCAAGCTGATTTGTGGAGCGTGTATGCGACACAACCGCGAAACTATGAGACTGGTATTCGGAGATCTCATCATAACAAAAGGAGTCGTCGTGATTACTCAAGAGATGCTTTCGGACTTTGCAACGTTATCGTCAATCCACAAGGCCCTGGTTGATGCAGCCAATGCGGTCGTCACTCAGCAGTTCGGCTTTGTGCCAAATACTGGACCGTGGAATGAACATCAAGACCGATATCAGGATCTGCTCTATGCAGCTAATACCACAACGATCCTCTTGAGCGCGCTGCAAAGGGATATTCGCAATCGACTGGCTGTGGACCTGGCAACTACAATGGTCGAAACTTTGACGGGTTATGGCATCGCCAATCCGCGACCGCTCAACTCACCCCTTGACCCGAATGAGCCTATTATTATGAGCACTGAACGGGAATGGGTGGCTAATGCCATTATTGAGCAGCTGAGGAAACAGTAATGATTTTATGTGATAAAGAAATTAACGACCTAGCACTTGCTGGTATGATCGACCCTTTCGCGCCTGCTCAGGTGCGAGAGGGTATTATCAGCTACGGGCTGTCATCGTTTGGGTATGATTTGCGTTTGTCAGACGATGAGCTTGACGTCTATCACTCAGTGGAGGCATCAATAATCGATGCTAAGAAATTTGACAATTTCGCGTTATGGCCTCAAACCCTCTGCTATGACGGCAAGGATTATTGGTTTGCACTGCCGCCGTTTGGATCCGCCCTGGGTCGTTCGCTGGAAGTGCTGACGCTGCCTGACAATGTCTTTGCGATCTGTATGGGTAAGTCTACTTACGCACGGTGTGGATTGATCGTCAACACGACGCCACTCGAGCCTGGGTGGACGGGCCATCTGGTCATTGAACTGCTGAATACCACGCCGCTCCCCATTAAGGTCTACGCCAATGAGGGAATAGCGCAGCTGGTATTCTTCCGGGGCAATCGGCCTGAAGTAACCTATGCTGATCGTAAGGGCAAGTATCAGGGGCAGAGAGGAATTACTACGGCAAAAATATGAATACACTAAACATCATTGTGATCTTTGTATCAGGCTTGTCACTCGGCTTTTTTATGCGATGGCAATTACCCTGGAACACATCGACTGCGGATCCAGTCGTTGCAGCTAATAACGCGGATAGTCCAGCTGAGCTGAAACCAAACGTCGTGATCTATAACAACTACTATCAAGCGGCTACTTTGGATGTCTCATCAGGTGATAATCAGAATCCTGAGTGGCCGGATTCGTTGAATACTGGAGGAGGAGCAGAGTGAAGATCGAAACGGGTAAACAATCACTGGCACTTGAGCTGGGACGACTACAGGCAATCGTCGAAAAGAAGAGCACAATGCCGATTCTATCCAACGTCCTAATCAAGACCACGCACGGCGGGATCACGTTGATGGCTACGGATCTTGACGCGTGGGTAATGACGTTTGTTGATGCGCAGGTACTGGAGGAGGGTGAAGCCTGCATTCCGGCCAAGAAGCTGTACGAGATCGTTAAGGCGCTGCCGGATGCGTCGATCGATCTTGCCACCAGCGATAAGCAGGCAAACATCAAATGCCAGCGGTCAAGTTTTCGACTGGCCATCCTGCCGACCGATAACTTCCCTGCTCCGCCAGCCCCGGCTGCGGCATATCATCACATCCAGCCCGAAGTGATGCGTACCTTTATCGAGCGCACGTCCTTTGCGATCACAATTGAATCCAGCCGCTATACGCTTAACGCGGCCAAGTTCATCATCACGTCATCGCTGGCCAAGATGGTGACGACCGATGGCCATCGACTGGCGTACATCGAAAAGCCGATCGTCTGGGATGGCCCTGATTGCGATGTGCTGATCCCGCAGAAGACGATCGGACTACTGGCGAAGATGGCCGAATCGACCGAGCCCATCGAGTTTGCTCAGTTTGAGGGCAAGCTCTACTTCCGGATTGGCAAGCGGATGATCGTCTCTCGTATGCTGGCAGGTCAATTCCCGGACTATACAATGGTCTTCCCAGATCACAAGGCTGTTGCGGCCATCGTCAATAATGACGCAATGCTGGCTGCACTGAAACGTGTCCAGATCGTTGCCGACGATCGATCACACGGCATCAAGATGGAAGTCGCGCCCGATGTAGATATCAAGCTCGGTGCATCGACCGCCGAGCTGGGTGAATCATCAGAGCTGGTGGAATGTGAGTACAAGGGGAGCGACGTGAAGATCGGCATTAACGCGACATACGTCACCGACTACTTCAGTCGAATGGTTGGCGCTGATCGCACTCGGATGATGATCACAGACTCGGCCTCACCCGTGGAGTTCAAGCCAGTGACCACAGATGATGTCATCTATCGGTATATCGTAATGCCGATGAGAACATAACTATGGGCACGGTCGACAAGGGCGCAGGACTGGTCCGGCGGGTGGATCTTTTCGCGCTGGTGCTGTAAGCTCTGCACGAGTCGCGCCCCTTGCTGGCGGCAATGGGCGCGGCGTTGTAATTAGCCAAAAGATAAATTCTAAAATCCCCATCTTACACCTTTCCTTCTATGCGCACTCGATAGTTGATTGCACCGGATGACTGAATTTCATAGACAATATTGCTTGTAAAATAGCAGGTCAATGTGATGTTTTGAAAAGCCTCAACAAACGTAAATGCTGTTGCAGGATAGTGATTTTCCCAGAACGTCTTGAAATTTCCAAACTCAGTCAAATCTCGATTATTAAATGATAGATCAAACTCATAATATCGTGTGCCCTTAGTGCGCCCGTACCGAGTGCGATCATCCGCCAAATCGACAACAACATTTTGCACATATTGTACAGGTATCACTGCACTGGGTTTCTGCGACAAACTTTGTGGCGGCATTACAGACTCCTCTCTTAAGTAATCGGGACCGTGTGAGCGTTATCACTGTATGGAGCTTGAACAAGCAGCTTGCCCTGAAAGCGTCGCATACCCGGCGCCTCGCTCTCTGGTATATCTTCGGTTTGCGTCACTAATACAATGTAATTGCTAGACGCTTCAGCCACGACCAGCTCGTGACCTATGCTGACGTAATCTCCAGGTAGCACTAAGGATGAATCACCGTATCCTATCCACTCAATGCTAGTCGCGCATACGCCATCGAGCACAGTGCGATAGTAGCAGATCCGCTCCGCTTGCGATCGTTTCATTGGCGGAAGATTCAGCTCAATTCGATTGGACGAGCCGATATTGGTCTCCAGGTTTTCGTCAAAGTATTCGACCGTTGTCTCGGTCATATATGTGTCGTCGATGTCGCGAAAGTTAGCAATGTATCCGGTTGGCAATTGACGACGATCGATATTGATCACACTGAGAGCGCGAGAGTTTGACTCAGTAAAAGTGTGCACGGGATTGCTAATCTCCGGATCCAATACCGCATTGTTGAGCACGGGTAGGAACACAATCTTCTGACCATCGTCTTGCCAGTAAGTGCATCCAGTCTGGCAGATAATCGAGAGCGCAGTCACTAGATCGACGCCACCCACAAAGGCCGCGTGACATTCAAAGCGCGTTATCGTCGAAGATCCCCAGCTGATGGTTTGATTACAGTAGTCACGCCAAGTAACCCAGGATGGCCAGTCAATACGATTCAATAGACCAGCTCGCTTGAGGATGTCGGCTGCGACTCGCGCTGGATTTGTCGAGTAGCTACCGGCATCTGTGACCGTTCCACTACTGTTATAATTGGCCACTTTCAAGCATCGAAAGATGCCCTTGAATTTGTCCGGCCGCTCCTCCACCGACTGCGTAGTATTTAGCAGGACCTCAACATAAGCTGTGCCCGAGTAGGTCGGTGACGTTGAAAAGAATTGCGGCGTTCCCTGGTTTGCGTCATTCGTGCCTGATGATAACGTCCCAGGATGAAACTTATAACCAGGCGTTGATGAGCTTCCGGATGCCGTCAATGTCACACCTGCATAATAGGCCTCTTGCACGCCATCCCAAGGGCCCTCTCCGAGTGCAGTTATAAATTTGAGTGACGCTGGTGGGCCGGTCGTATAGCTGTAGTCTACCAAGTTACCCGCAACCACGTGCTTACCGTATGCCAAAGCAAGGGTGCCAGTCGGCTCAACCTGCATATCCCGCAGCGTCGCCTCCGGCGTTGGATCGCCCACTGGGTCGGGTGCAGGTCCAGTGCCGCCGCTACCGCTGCCTCCCACACCCGAGCCAGTACCGTTAGGATCGAACGGATCATAGTCTGCATACCCTCCATAACCGTCTCTTGTGCCATCATAATTAGTCGGCATTTATTATTATCCTCCTGGGACCAATGCACCCTGACCTATGACGTGATATAGCCATCTATATTCAGTGCCTGCTGCTAAAGCAGTCGAATTGCTTGTAATCGTCACCTGGGTAGAACTACCCACTGATACAGATTCATTAACAAAGATCTGTTGCGCTCCAGATAGTGAAGCGGCTGCAGCATTGCCAGGTTGCAAGATAAGTATAGGGCGGCCATAACCAGTAGGACGTATGAAGCTAGTGCTGAATGTAAGGACAATTATTGTAGTAAATGCCGCAGGAGATGTGCCAGTTGTGATAATGATTGAACCGCATACATCGTTACCATTTATAGAAATTGTTGGCGACGTACCTGCGCCTTGGTTAGTCGTGTATGTGGGCGCAGTGCCAAGTAGTGATTGTATCCTACGGCCTACATAGATATCTCGATCGAGATACGCATCACGAAACGAAAAACTATTGCTGCCCAGATCTAAGCTGTTATCTGTATCCGGTAGCAAACTAGTGTTGATCGCCACGCTGGCTAGATTCGAGAGTGCAGTGTTTGCGCCTGATGATGCGGTTGACCACGATAGGACGCCAGATCCATTCGTCGTCAACACCTGGCCATTGCTGCCAGCTGACGTGGGCAATGTGAAGGTCAGACCCGACCCGGCGGCCCCGGCTTGCAACGTCGTCGAGTTAGCTGATCCGCTGTTATACAAGATAATCTGACCAGTCACGCTTGAAACCAGTCCTACATCAAGACTTGTGCCAAAGTAGCCCGTCCGGGCTTTTGCTGCTGATGTGCCGATATCCTGCCCATTGTTGGCATTGTATGGTCGCCAATGCAGATCGGTCGATAGCCCCCACCCGTTGGTATTGTTAGCGTATAGCACGAATGGATCGTTGGTCGTAGTTCCAACGATACCACGGTCAGGCGCTCCGGCCAGCGAGCCAAGCCGCACCGTAATCGTATTGGTCGTGTCGGTAACATAGATCGCCGGATTAGCCCCGGCACGCGTTACCGTCAGCGCTTTGGCTGAGTCATCCCAAGTGAAGTTGCTGCTGCTCGTAACACCGCCACCAGACGCCCCAAAGGCTACCTGAGTCGCGGTCAAAGCGACGGCGCTATCAAGCCGGACCTCGGCAACGCCATCGGCTTTCCAGTACAGGCCCGTCACTCCGGTTGCATCCTTGGCATACAGGAAACCGGTATTGCTCGGCGCTGTGCCCGGTGCGGTCTGCTCCTCAAAGGCCCAGTATCCGGCGAGCTTCTGATATCCGTGATGGGTATGCGTATACTGCTGAGTGCCGGTCAGGCGCGTCCCTGTAATGGCTGGCCACGTCGCGGCCGCTGCGCCATTGGTATCATAGAAGCTCGTAAACTCACGATGGCCGACCTGCATAAATGGCAAGCCATCCGAGTGCACGGCGTATCCGCTCGTATATGTTGCACCCTGAGATTGGATACTGGAGAGCGCATCGAATATCCCGGCCTGATCCGATGTGACGTAATCCATCTTGATCGGCGTGACCGTCCCTGTAGCAGGTGCGATCAGCTGCGATCCGATAAAGTTGGCAAAGCTGCCTGACTTGCATCTTACGCCGAACTTCGTGAAGGCTTCAATGTTGCATCCGATCAGAGTGACACGGCAATAATTGTCGGTGCCATCTTCGGCTGTCGAATTGCCAAAGATTCCCCACGATGCAACCGTACCGCTGTCGATGCCATTGCAACCGATCATCGTTGGTGCACCTGATCTGATGCGATATGCGGCGCGCTCCACGCCAGTTTGATCATTACCTGTCGCAACGGCATGGACGTAGCACCGCACAAGGGTGAGGTCATTCGACCCCCAAAGATCTATGCCGTGACTTCCGCCCGTCGGCTGTGAGACATCTATTCCTTCAAGGTATGCGGTGAATAGCGCATTTGATCCGGCCGCACTGAAGATGCCTGATCCGCCCATCTGATCGCATCGCAAGTTGCGGAGCGTAACGTTGTAGATGCCATTGCCAGCTGTGTCACGAATAGCGATGCCGTGAGATCCGACGCCAATTCCCGTACCGACAAAGCCCATCTCTTCGATGGTAATGCTATGACTGGTCGCACCGACCGTGTCCAGTTCGATGATCGATTCATTCTGAATATTGTATAGAACCGATCGGCCCGGCCCGTCACCGATGATCTTCAGCGAGTTGCGGCCGTTGATCCGAAGAGGCGCGACGTTATATGTCCCGGCAGGAATAAACAGCGGCTTGCCATCAGTGACAGCATCGACAACGGCCGTCGCAAATGCTGCCGTGTCGTCGTGCCAGACCGACACGCTAGAGACAGTCGCTCCGGCATTGCTGGCCAGCGTGAATGTCGTGCCGCTGATAGCGCTGACAGTTGTGATCAGATCCGGCACTGGAGTTACCGTCACCCCAGTCAGGTGGCTGGCTGCGGTCGATCCTTCCCATCCCCGTGATACCTGCAAGAGGCTGGTGTTGCTCTTATTGGCATAGTAGATATATTCGGCGCCAATCAAGGCGCGGCCAGATTGCGGAAAGTTGGTTGTGTTGGCCAGCTGGATTGTCGCCTGAGTCGCATTGATGCCACCATTCAATGTTGAAGTACCAGCAACTAACCCAGCCCGGTAGACCCGAATCCCCTGACCGACCTTCCACGATGTCGCGCTGGCAACGGTCAATGTTGCCGTGCCTGACGTAATCGATCCAGTCGTAGTCGTGCGACTTGCTGCGACGTTGTACTTGCTGCTCCCAACGTTGATCCAATCGGGAGTAATGGCCGTGACAATGGTTCGATTGTTGGCTGCATCATCTACCACACCGAAGCTGTCATCGAAGTTGGCAATCACGCGCTGGCTTTGAAATGATGTGCCAGCCTGAATAACCTGGTATGTCGCCGGACTACCGAGCCCTGTCACAATGCCAATGCTTGGCACTGATACCCGCAATGGGAAGCCGCCGAATCGATGCTGATTGCTTCGACCCGAACAACCCCCAGCCGAGGTATAAAGCTTGTTGCATGTCACCAACGCGCCCGAATATCCGCACTCTGTGCCCTTGTATGTCCACTGACACTTCTGGCCGACCGTGCGAGTACTGAGCATTGGCGCCAGGTTGATGTCAGTCACGCAATCCAGATCAAAGTAGCCCTCGGAATATGTAGCGCCGGTGATTCGGCCAAAGAGATATATTAGATCAGTACCAACGGCGTTGCCTGTGATCGTACCTAGCAGCAAACGGCGAACGGTAATCTGTGATCCAATGAATTTGTCTGGCTGTCCGGCAAAATACGTCTCACCCGGCTCAGTGACATACGTCCCGGTTACTTCACTGCGAAAATATAGATCCGCATTATGCAGCCGAATTGATAAACGTGACTGGCCATTGTTGAGCTGAGTAACGACAGGTCCAACACTCTTGAGCCGGGGGCTATATGTCACAAGGCGGTACGTGATCGCCTTTGTAGCAAAGTTGAACACCTCACTGCCAAATGCAGCTGGCAAGGTGATATTGACGGCCTCGACGACCTCCGGCATCTGAGATGTCGATCCACTTAATGTCTGCCAGTTTGTGAAGGCTCCGGTTCTTGCCAATTAGAACTCCCTTTCCAGGATTGCTTTGCGCACGATGCCGACCACCGACCTCTGACCTGCGCTGGTCGTCTGACCCGACACCACAAGGCGCGTAGCATCTTCGCGACCGACCACTAGATTCATCTGCACGTCAAGTGTAATCGGTTGATCGCTTCCGCGACCTGCTACCGTGGCATAAGGCGTATTGATGAGCGCTGGCTGACTCAGCGTTCTAAGCATACCGCCATTTGCGAATAGCGGGCCTCTGGCGGTCATTTGCGCCGCTTCTGGCACTCCAGCCGCCCTGAAGACTCCCGGCCCTGCTAGGCCTTGTATTGCGCTTTGCTGGCCACGTGTGAGCACCATCTCTCCAGGTCGCACTCTTGCCAGCACGCTGTCAAAGCCTCGGTCAATACCGGGCACAATTCCACCGGTAGCAAATTCAGGTATCAGCTTATCATTTATGTCTATAACCTTTGCCCCTGTAGCCGCCTGCGTGGCCACGGTCGATTCAAACAGATTCCGAAGATCTCTTACCTGATTTGTCAGTCGCGACTCTCGCACGCTTTGAGTCTTTAGCGTCTGAATATTAGCAATAAACGTTGCCAGTATTTGAGACTCAAAGATTTGCCGTGCTTGGGTAATAGACACCTGACCATTTCTTACCTGATCACGCAACTGGCCGATCTGATTGACCGCATCAGTCAGCCATATACCTGATTGCTCTTCGTCATTACGGCGTTGCTGGCTGCGCCCGAGGAGGAATGAGCCTACCAGCAACGCCGCGCCCACCCCAGCTGTGATGGGATTCGAGAAGAGTGGCGCCAGTCCACCTAGATGCGCTATCGTGACTGGGAAAC
>OGWG01000092.1_pt1 | contig 14910 bp, 15 predicted proteins | sample 1575911 | NCBI WGS metagenome assembly OGWG01 (sample SAMN07581534, study PRJEB24739) | freshwater metagenome
GTTTCCCAGTCACGATAGTAGTTGCACCAGGTCCAGGTGAGATAGAAGAAGCCAAAAGTTTAAATGTTAAAGTCGCTTTAAATAATAACTTAGCATTAAATTTTTTTGAACTTGCATCTCTAATAAAAAAATCACATCTGGTTATTGCAAATGATACGGGGCCCGCTCATATGGCGGCTCATTTAGGCGCTAAAGGTTTTACATTATTTGGTCCACATACCACTCCTGAAAAAGTTTCAATCGAAAGAGAAAAATTTATTGCATTGCAAACTACGGATTTAAAATCTCTTTTAGCTGACAGAGTTTATGCTTTAATTAAAAGTTCTATTATAAGTTAAGAAGATTTGCGTATTTTTTAATTACTTCTTTCCAATAAAATTGTTTCGAAAATTCTTTTGCATTTTTTCCAAGTTCTAAATATTTTTTATTTTGAATTAGATTTTTTAAAGCATCGTAAATTTCAGAGTGATCATAACCATTACATAATAAACCAGTTTTATTATGTTTGACCGCATCAGGAGTTCCACCATCTTTACCGGCAATCGATGGTATTCCATAGCTTGCAGCTTCGATATAACTAATTCCAAATCCTTCTACTGAAGTTCCTTCAATTCTTGATGGCATTAAAAAAATATTTGAGTTTTTAAGTAGTGCGTTTTTTAATTCCAAGTTGATATTTTTAAGAAAAGTAACATTATTTTCTAAATTAAGAGTTTTAGTTGTTTTTTTTAAGTTTTCTTCTTCATCTCCATTTCCAATAATTACATATTTAAAATTTGGGTAAATCGCTTGGATATTTTTTAAAGCCAATAAAGAAAAATCTATTCCTTTTCTTCTATCAAATCTTGAAACAGTGATGATTTTCACATCAGTATTTCCAAATATATCTTTAGCTCGCTGATCTGACTCAGAGCCGATAGTTTGAGGCTCGTTAATGCCAGGATTTATCACATGTATGCTTGAATTTTTGCAACCTTTTTCAGTTGCTAATTTTTTTGTAAATTCTGAATTTGCAATAATGTACTTAGCCTTAGTTAAGGAGCTAATAGATCTTTTATTTACAAAACTTCCAAGTGGATGATTAATTTCTTTTCCATGGATAAGACATAATATACTAATTTTATCTGATATATTTTCAGTGATTAATTCAATGCTTTTCCAATGATCAGCAATGATAGCTTTAATTGGATTATTTTTTATAATTTCTTTAAGAAGATTAAATTTTCTATATTTTTTTAATATTTTAAGTCCTCCCATTCTATTAGTTTCAAAATTATTTTTTTTATCGTACTCTTCATCACCCGCGAATGAGTTTGCCAAAACTTTAATTGGATGAAGATTGTTTAGATGAATTGCTAGACCACCAATTAAACTTTGCATTCCACCAATTTCTGGCGGATAGCTTCTTGTTGTGATAATTATCATTTAATTATCTTTTCCATTTTATATTGCAGCCCATACTTGGAAATTGTTGCTTTGGTCCATTTGAAGTTTTTGCTATTAATTCCATTGCATTTAAAAGATCATTCTTTCTTTCTAATGTTGGTTTAAGATTTCTCATTTCTCTAATTCTACCGCGATATTGTAGTTCATTATTTTTGTTATAACCAAAAAAATCAGGAGTACATACCGCTCCGTAATTTTGAGCAATTTCTTGGGTTTCGTCATATAAATATGGAAATTTAAAATTATTTATTTTTGAAAATTTTTTCATATTTTCAAAACTATCCTCTGGATAATTATTTACATCATTTGACATTATTGCGACTGAATTAATTCCAAGTTTTGATATTTTGTTAGTCACATCTACTAATTCTTCAATTATAGCTTTTACATAAGGACAGTGGTTACATATAAACATAATTAAGATCCCATTTAGACCTTTAACATCTTTAAGTGAAATAAATGTGCCTTCAGTAGATTTTAATTTAAATTCTTTTATTTTTTCTCCAAAATTGCATACGGGTGTTTCTGTAAGAGACATAATTTTATTTTACTATTTGGAATATTTGTTATGAATATAACATGATTTTTGAACTGGGTAATAAAAGATTAAAAAGTGAAGACAAATATTGGATTTCACCAACCGCAAATGTAATTGGTGATGTTACTTTGAAAAAAGATTCTAGTGTTTGGTTTAATGCTGTTATTAGAGGAGACATTGAAAATATTACCGTAGGTGAGGGTAGTAATATTCAGGATAATTGTGTTCTTCATACTGATAAAGGTTACCCTTTAAAAATTGGTAAGATGGTAACAGTTGGTCACTTAGTAATGTTACATGGATGTACTATTATGGATAATAGTTTGATTGGTATTGGTTCAACAATTTTAAATAACAGTATCATTGGTAATAACTGTATTATTGGAGCTAATAGTTTAATTACCGAAGGAAAAATAATTCCCGATAATTCATTAGTTATGGGAAGTCCTGGAAAAGTAATCAGACAAGTCACTGAAGAAGAAAAAAAAGCAATTACTGAAAATGCTCAGCATTATATAGACAATTGGAAGAGATACGTAAAAGATTTAAAAAAAACTTAAGGAACTAGCCAACTACTTTTGTTCTCATCAAGTAAAAATTTGGCACGTCGATGACCTTGTGAGGCTAAATATAGCCATTCAAAACTTTTAATTTTACTTTCAACAACGCAAAAATTTTTATAACCAACTTCACTTTTTTCTAGAGTTGGAAGATTACTACCCAAGTCTTTTGATAAGTCAGAGGCAGACTCATTAATTAAATCGCCAGGAGCTTGCGGAGATAGATAACATTTTCTGCTAATCATTTGTGTTTTAATCCATGCTTGTTTTGTAATTTCATTATCTTTATGAATAAAAGCGATTCCTTCAGCGCGAACCTGTATTTTTCTTTTCTTGCTATAAAATACAAAATAAATTTTTTTATTTTTTTTTAGATAATCAATTTTTGGTGACCTATAATCGGTGTGAAATCTTAAGATATTTTTATCTTTAAAAGCTCCTCTTAAAACAACAATTCTACCATCAGCTCCCTCTTCAGAATTAGCAATTACAACAGGTAATCTAAAGTCTTCATTTCTATCGACTACACCTCTTTGTAAGAGATTCCAGATTTCATCTAATATTAAATTAATATTATTATAATAATCAGGAATATCCTTAATCACTCTTACTAATTTATTTTTTTTTAAGTCGAGTAATCAAACTTGATGTATCAAATCGATTGCCACCATTCTTTTGTACATCAGCATAATAACCATCTATAATTTTAGTTATTGGAAGATCGGAACCATTATTTTTTGCCTCTTCCATGGCAATACCTAAATCTTTTCTCATCCAGTCAACTGCAAAACCGAAATCAAATTTATCTTGAATCATTGTTTTGTATCTATTTTCCATTTGCCAAGATTGAGCAGCTCCTTTTGATATTACTTCAATAACATCCTCCATATTTAATCCAGCATTTTGACCAAATCGAATGCCTTCAGATAAACCTTGCACCAACCCAACAATACAAATCTGATTAACCATTTTTGCAAGTTGTCCACTTCCTGCAGGCCCTAATACTTTCATTTTTTTGCTATAACATTTGATGATATCTTGAGCTTTTTCAAAATCTTTATTTTCTCCGCCAATCATTACTGTTAGCTGACCGTTTTCTGCCCCAGCTTGACCACCAGAAACAGGGGCATCTAAAAAGCCAAATCCTTTTTCTTTTGCTGCATTAAATAATTCACGAGCAATTTTTGCAGATGCAGTAGTATTATCAATAAATACTGCACCTTTTTTTATTGAATGAAATGCTCCTTGAGTTCCTAATGTTACTTCTTTTAAATCGTTATCGTTACCAACGCAGCAAAATACATAATCAGAATCTTTACTTGCCTCTTTTGGAGTTTTTGCAAATTTTCCACCAAATTCTTTAACCCATTTTTCAGCTTTTGCAGTTGTTCGGTTATAAACCGTAACGTCATGACCTGCTTTTGCTATATGACGTGCCATTGGATAACCCATCACTCCTAGACCTAAAAAAGTAACTTTAGCCATCAATACTCCTATTAATCGTTTGTTAAATTAATTGCTTATATATCCTTGTTAAATCTTTATAAAAACTTGATTTATTTAAGCTTTAAGACTAAAAGGGTCAATTCAAATTATGGCACGAGTAACCGTTGAGGACTGTTTACAGCAAGTTGATAATCAATACGATTTAGTCATTTTGGCTAAAGAAAGAACTTTGCAATTGGGAGTAGGCGATGCACCACAAGTTCCAGTGGATAATGATAAACGAACAGTTTTAGCTTTAAGAGAAATTGCTGAAAAAAAAGTTGCAGTAAAAGACTTAGAAGAATCCACAATTGATCGTATGAGAGATCATCCAGACGATGCTATTGAACAGGAGGATTTTGATAGTCCAGATGGAGATTCCTTTGAAGATTTATATCAAGGGGAAGTTTCAAAATCAGGTCAAGCAATACTTCCATCTAAAAGATCTAGAAAAATTCCAGAACCAAAAGCTGGAGCAGAAAATGAAGTTATCGAGGCGGATGACGATGATCTTGATGATGATATAGCTTTAGATACAGCTCCTGAAAAAGAAGCTACTGAAGACAAGGCTTAGTTAAATCTTAATTTTAAAATCTTTTAAAATCTTTTTTCTGTGTTGATCTAGCTCAGGAATTTCACCACGTGTTTTTGGATCTTTGTAATTAGACATTTTAATTGGATTTCCAGCCATCTTAAATTTTCCAATTTTTTTATGATCTGAACTTACAATCATATTTCTAAATATAATCTGTGGATTTTCTACAGCTTGTTTAATATTATAAATAGGGCCACAGGGAATACTCATTTTAGTAAATAATTTAATCCAGTGATCGGTTACTTCATTAACTAAATATTTTTCTAAAATTATTTTTAAATCTTCAGCGTTTGCATTTCTAAGTTTGTTGCTTATAAATCTTTTATCTTTAATATATTCTTTACAGTTTAAAGTATTACAAAGATTTTCAAATAATTTATCATTGCCAGCTGCAATAATAATAAAACTATCTTTTGTTTTATAAGCTTCAAAGGGGGCTATTGAAGGGTGACGTGAACCCATAGGTTTTGGAATTTCACCATTACTAAAATATCGTGCAATTGCATTTTCCAAAATCGCAATTTGACAATCAAGCATTGACACATCAATCTTTGTACCTTTTCCTGTTTTTTCTCTATCAAACAAAGCTGCATTGATCCCAATTGTAGTAAAAAGTCCTGCAGTAATATCACCAATAGATGTTCCAACTCTTGTTGGTTTTCCATCAGGCTGTCCCGTCACACTCATAAGACCACCCATTCCCTGTACAACCATATCATAAGCTGGCAAACTCTTTAAAGGACCTGTTTGTCCAAATCCAGAAGCTGATGCGTAAATTAACCTTGGATATTTTTTCTTTAAAACATTCCAGGAGTATCCCCATTTATCTAATGTGCCTGGTCTAAAATTTTCAACTAATACATCTGCTTTTGATAATATTTTTTCAAATATTTTTTTATCATTTTTACTTTTTAAATTTAGAGCGATACTTTCTTTACCTCTATTAAGAGACATAAAATAAGCTGAATAATCTTTAATAAATGGACCAAAACTTCTACTGTCGTCCCCTGTTTCTGGAGCTTCTACTTTTATTACCCTTGCACCAAGGTCGGATAGAACCATAGTACAATAAGGACCAACTAAAACCCTTGTTAAATCTAGTACTATAATACCTTTTAATGGACCTGAATTATTTTTCATCCAAAGAATATTACATTGACAAAGAACAACATTCAAATCACAATATTTACTTAAACAAATTTAAGGGGAGATCATGAAACTAAAGAAGTATTTATCAATTTTTGTTAGTGTCATTTTTTTACTAACGTCAACAAACTCATTTGCTCAAATCATTCTTAAAGCATCTCATCAATTTCCAGGTGGAAAAGGTGATGCTAGAGATGAAATGGTTCAAATTTTTGCAAAAGAAGTTGAGAAAGCAAATGTTGGAATAAAAGTTCAAGTTTATCCTGGCCAATCACTTTATAAAGCGATGGAACAGTACAAACCTTTAACTGAAGGTCAGTTAGACATTACTTCTTTACCTTTAGACTATGCTTCTGGTTTTCAACCTGCTTACAGCGCAACATTAATGCCAGGCTTAGTTAAGAATCATTCTCATGCCGCAAGATTAAATGTATCTCCGTTCATGAAAGATATTAAAAAAATTATTAACGATGATGGAGTTATCGTATTAGCAGATGCTTGGCTTGCTGGTGGATTTGCCTCAAAAACTAAATGTATTACAAACCCAGAATCTGCAAAAGGACAAGTAACTCGAGCAGCTGGAAAAATGTTTGAAGCAATGTTAGTTGGAGCAGGCGCTTCCATTTCTTCAATGGCAAGCTCTGAAGTATACCAAGGATTACAAGCTGGAGTTTTAACTGGTGTTAATACAAGTTCAGAAAGTTTTGTATCATTTAAAATTTATGAGCAAGTAAAATGTATTACTCCTCCAGGAAAATTTGCTCTATGGTTTATGTATGAGCCAGTGCTTATGTCTAAAAAGTCATTTGATAAATTAAATGACAAACAAAAAGAAGCTGTACTTGCTGCTGGTAAAAAAGCAGAGGCTTATATGACTAAAGAAGCTGCTAATTTAGATACTAACATGGAAAAAGTATTTAAAGAAAAAGGTGTTCAAATAGTACAGATGACTGAAGCTGATTATAAAGCTTGGTTAGCTATTGCTAAACAAACATCTTACAAGCAATTTGCAGAAAAAGTTAAAGACGGCGATAAATTAATCGCAAAAGCTTTAGCAGTTAAATAAATTAAATTCGCCGGTGGACTTAAATGTTCACCGGCCTTTATTAATGATTGCTTTTATAAGATTTGTTCATTCCCTTTCTAAAATTTGTGGAGTTGTCTCTACAGCTTTAATTGCATCTGCAGTTTTAGTAACAACTCAAATGGTTATAGTCAGGTATGCTCTTAAAATGTCCACTGTTTGGCAAACAGAGTATGTAATTTTCTCATTAGCAGCAGCAACTTTTATTGGAGCTCCTTATGTTTTAATGAAAAAAGGTCACGTGAATGTTGATCTAATTCCTTATTATTTAAATCAAAAAGGCAAAAATATTTTAGCACTTATTGCAGCAGTTTTAGCATTATTATTTTTAGCAATACTTTTTTATTCAAGTATTGGCTTAACAAGCCATGCATGGGTTAAAAATTTAAAGACGCCAACTATTTGGAGTTTTCCTTTATGGAAAGTTTATATATTTTTGCCCATTGGAATGGGAATAATGATCCTTCAGTATTTAGCTGATATTCTTTCAATAATTTATAACGTAAAAGAAAATTAAAATATGTCACCTTTAATGCTTTCAGTTTGGATTATGGTTGCAACTTTTGCAGTTCTTGCAACAGGAATACCGATTGCTTTTGCATTAGCACTTGTTTCTACAGTTTTCTTTCTGGCAATAGAAGGTTTTGGAAGAGTCCCTCTTGTAGCAGAACAATTCTTTAATGGTTTGCAAGATTTTGGAATTGTGACAATTCCTATGTTCTTACTTATGGGAATAGCAGTCGCTGCATCTCCTGCAGGAAAAGATTTATATTCAGCTCTTGATCGTTGGTTAAATAAAGTACCAGGAGGATTAGTTTTATCTAATCTTGGAGCTTGTTCAATTTTTGCAGCTCTTTGTGGATCATCACCAGCAACATGCGCGGCAATTGGAAAAATGGGCATCCCCGAAATGAGAAAAAGAGGTTATTCAGCTGAGCTTGCAGCTGGAACAATTTGCGCAGGTGGAACTTTAGGAATTTTAATTCCACCAAGCATTACCATGATCATTTATGGAATTTCTACAGGAACATCTATTGGAAAATTATTTATTGCAGGAATATTTCCAGGAATTATGCTTACAGCTTTATTTATGGGCTGGGCTTATATTTATGTAAGAATGAATCGAGAAGGTTCGGAAAAAGTTGAAGTTCATGAATATACTTGGAAACAAAGATTTGAAATATTACCAAAAATTCTTCCTTTCTGTTTACTTGTAGTGGGGGTTCTTTATGTTTTGTATGGAGGTATTGCCACACCTAACGAAGCATCCGCTGTAGGGGCTTTAATCAGTATAATCTTAGTCGCTATTGTTTATAAAATGTACAAAATAAAAGATATCTGGGCAATTCTTACTGAAGGCATGCAAGAAAGCGTAATGTTAATGTTGATTATTGCAGCATCTTTTTTATTTAGTTTTGTTTTATCTAATCTTTACGTAACTCAATCTCTTGCTAATGAGATGGTGGCTATAGCTTCTAATAAATGGTTATTGATGCTTTATATTAATATATTTTTATTAATTGCTGGATGTTTTTTACCGCCAGTTGCCATCATTTTGATGACTGCACCAATTCTATATCCAATTATAACTGCAGCTGGGTTTGATCCTATTTGGTTTGGTGTGATTTTAACTATTAACATGGAAATTGGACTAATTACTCCTCCCGTTGGACTAAATTTATTTGTAATACAAGGAATTGCACCCGATATATCCATTGGAAAAATATTAAAAGGATCACTTCCATTTGTACTATTAATGGTTTTACAAATAGTTATTCTTTGTATTTTCCCAGAAATTGCTACTTGGCTTCCTCAGGCTGTGATGAAATAAAAGTCTCATGTTGGGATTAAAAAGATTTTTAACCTTTGTTGCAGACAAAGGTAAAAGTTTTTTTAGTAATTTATTTACCAAAAGAAAAGACACCGCTTCTCATTTAGCAGATCTTTGTGAGCAACTAATTTCAGAAGATGGTGTTGTTTCAGGAATAACTATCGCAAGAGAAATTTGGCAATTTTACGAAAAATCAACTTTAGAAGAAAAAGAAAAATTTTTCTTAGAAATAGATAAAAAGTTTAAACCTGATTATTCAGTTATTAATAGAGCCTGCAGAGACTTTATTGATAATAGTAACGAGATTACTTTAGGAATTTTAAACCAAGCAACAGAAGGTAGAAGACAGGAATTAATTAGAAGATTAAATTTAGCTCCTAATGGAACGCAGTATCTGGTTACGATGCGTGAAGATTTAATTTATTTTTTAAATAAGCATGAAAAATTAAAAGGTTTAGATAAAGATTTTAGACATTTATTTAGATCTTGGTTCAACCCAGGTTTTTTAAAATTGTCGCGAATTAAAAAAGATACCGATCCTGATATTTTACAAAAGATTATAAAGAACGAAAGAGTTCATGAAATTAAAAGTATAGAAGCGCTTTATAGAAGACTAGAAAATGATAGATTACTTTTTGCGTATTTTCATCCCATTCTTGATAAAGAACCATTAATATTTGTTCAGGTTGCTTTTACCAAAGGAGTTGGAAATTCAATACAAGCCATTACAGAAGGTAGCGTCAGCAATATAGATGATTATGATTCTGTAACTTTTTATTCTATTAGTAACTCTAATAGGGGTCTTCAAGGAATTACACTTGGAAATTTTTTAATTAAAAGAGTAGTGTTTGAAATTCAACAAGAATTTCCTAAAGTAAAAAGCTTTTATACGTTATCTCCGATACCAGGTTTTGCAACTTGGTTTAGTAAACAACCAGACGAAAAGATTAAAAAAATATTAAAAAATTATGATCATAAACAATTGATGTTTTTAAAAGAGCAGGGCGATATTACTTTTAATCAAAATAAAATTGAACATAACAAAGAAGCTTTAAAAAAATTAGTTTATTATTACCTAACTGAAGAGAAGGTTAATAAGAAACCTGTTAACGGAGTTGCTTATTTTCATTTAAATAATGGCGCATCAATTTACGATATCGTTATTAATGGTAACTTATCTTTAAACGGTTACAAAGAATCATTTGGAATAATGGTAAATTACTATTATGAACTTGAAAAAATAGTTAAAAACCACGAAGATTTTGTTAATAAGGGTAAAATTTCAATAATGGATAATTTAAAGGAGCATGTCTAAAGTTAACCGAAAAGTTTCTGTAGCTCCGATGATGGACTGCACTGACAGACACGATCGATATTTTCTAAGATTGATAAGTAAAAATGTTATGCTTTATTCTGAAATGATAGCAACAGGAGCTATTCTTAAAGGTAAACAAAGTAATGTTCTGGAATTTAGTGAATTTGAAAAGCCAGTTGCTCTTCAACTGGGAGGATCATCAGCTAAAGAGTTAGCTGAGTCATCAAAAATTGCAGAAGATTATAATTATGATGAGATTAATTTAAACTTAGGTTGCCCAAGTAAAAAGGTTCAAAAGAATAAATTTGGAGCGTGTTTAATTAAAGAACCAGATTTAGTGACTGAATGTTTAAATAGTATGGTGAATGCAACAAAACTTCCTGTGACAGTTAAAACAAGAATTGGTTTTGATGATGTAGAAGATTTTGAATATTTAGATAAATTTATCAAACAAATTGCAAGCACAGGAGTTCAAACAGTTATATTACATGCAAGAAAAGCAATTCTTAAAGGTTTAAGTCCTAGAGATAATTTAAGAGTACCAAAATTAAATTACGAAATTGTAAAACAGATTAAAGATAACAATCCTAACTTAGAAATTATCATAAATGGTGGAATTACAAATACAAATCAGATAAAAGAACACTTAAAAAGTTTTGATGGAGTAATGATTGGAAGATCAATTTATCATTCACCTTATTTTTTGGCAGATATTGAAAGAGAGATATTTGATAATAATGATGTACTCTCTAGAGAAGATATTATAAAAAAAATTATAGAATATTGTAAAATAGAGATAAAAAAAGGTACTAGAGTTAATCAAGTTATGAGGCATACAGTGGGATTATTTCACGGAATTAGCGGGGCTAATGCATGGAAAAGATATTTAAGTGATAATATGCTTGTTAGAGATGCAGATGTTAATAAAGTTAATTATATGCTAGATTTTGTAAAAAATAATTCAATTAATATTCCAAATTAAATTTAAAAAAAATAATATGTCAAAATCAAATTCTTTTAAACCTGGAAAACATTTTTTACAAATACCAGGTCCAACAAATATTCCAGATAGAGTTTTACGAGCGATGAGTTATCCAACCATTGATCATCGCGGTCCTGATTTTGCAGAAATTGCTAAAAGAGTCCTTGATAGAATTAAAGGAATTTTTAAAACAACTCAACCAGTTGTAATGTATCCTGCTTCAGGAACAGGAGCATGGGAAGCAGCTATAGTTAATACTCTTAATCCAAAAGATAAAATTTTAATGTTTGAAACAGGACAATTTTCCTATTTGTGGGCAGAGCAAGCAAAAAAACTATCTTTAGAAGTTGATTTTATTCCAGGAGATTGGCGACATGGAGCTGATCCTGCAATCGTTGAGCAAAAATTAAGAGAGGATAAGGGCCATAAAATTAAAGCATTACTAATTCTGCATAATGAAACAGCTACAGGCATAGTTAGTAATATAGCTAAAATAAGAAAAGCAATGGATAGCGTTAAACATCCAGCACTTTTGCTTGTTGATACAATATCTTCTTTGGCATCAATTGATTATCGACATGATGAATGGAAGGTAGACGTTACTATTGCAGGATCTCAAAAAGGGCTTTTGTTACCACCCGGACTTTCTTTTAATGCAATTAGTCAAAAAGCTCTAGAAGCTTACTCAAAATCTACTATGCAAAAAGCCTATTGGGATTGGATGCCAATGTTAGAAAATAATAAAAATGGTTTCTTTCCTTTTACACCAGCAACAAATTTAGTTTTTGGTCTTGATGAGGCTTTAAATATTCTTATGGAGGAAGGATTAGAAAATGTTTTTAAAAGACATGCAAGATTAGCAGAGGCAACAAGGATAGCAGTAAAAGCTTGGGGTTTAGAAATTTTAGCAAAAAATCCAGATGAATATTCAAATACAATTACAGCTGTACTTTTGCCAAATGGTTATGATGCAGATAATTTACGAAAAATTATATTAGACGATTTTAATATGTCATTAGGCATGGGTTTAAATAAAATAAAAGGAAAAGTTTTTAGAATTGGGCATTTAGGAGATTTTAATGATTTAATGTTAGCAGGAGTTTTAGCTGGAGTTGAAATGGGTTTAAGAAAAAATAAAATCCCTTATAAATCTGGAGGCATTATGTCAGCTTTAGATTATCTCTCAAAATAATATCTAAAATTTTTTAATGTTTTTTAAAAAATTATTTTCAAGAAGTAATTTAAATTTAAAAATTAATGATGGCGGAAGAGCAGCAGCTGGTTTTAAGGGTCAAGCAGGAGATTGTGTAGTTAGATCTATCGCGATCGCAACAGGAATGCCTTATCAAAGAGTTTATGATGATTTGTTTAAGGCTAATCAAGAATTTCGTAATACATCTAGAACTAAACTAGCCAGAAGCTTAAAACAAAGACATGATAGTCCAAGAACTGGTACTCATAGAGTAGTATTAAACCAATATTTAGAAAAATTAGGTTGGAAATGGACACCAACTATGTTTGTAGGACAAGGTTGTAAGGTTCATTTAAAAAGGGAGGAACTACCAGGGGGCACATTAATAGTATCTTGTTCTAAGCATTTAACCGTTGTTATTGATGGAGTTCTTAATGATATTTTTGATTGTTCTAGAAATGGTACTCGTTGTGTGTATGGATACTGGACTAAAGCAAATTAAATTTTTTGATCATATTCGCCAATTTTACCAGTTTTTTGCAGTAAATTATCTATAAAATCAAAGATCTTTTTTTTACGTTCATTTGATGTAGGACTTTCAGTTACTACAACCAAAGAAGGTTTGTTGGATGAGGCTCTTATTAATCCCCACGATCCATCTTCTAAAGAAAAACGAACGCCATTAACTGTTAAGATATTTGTAATAGCTTGATTGTCGATTTTAGTATTTTTTACTTTTAGAGTTTCTACTTGCTTTATTAAATCTTCAACCACCTGATACTTTTCTTCATCTTTGCAAAATGGAGCCATAGTAGGAGTTTGATAAGTTTTAGGTAAATCATTAATTATTTCATTCATTTTTTTATTTTGATCATTAAGTAAATGACAAACCTGAATGGCAGAGTTTATCCCATCATCATAACCATATCCTAAAGGATTGTTAAAAAAAAAGTGTCCACTTTTTTCAAAGCCAGCAAGCGCTTTTATTTCATTAACTTTTCTTTTTATGTGAGAGTGTCCAGTTTTCCAATAGATAGTTTCGCAATTATTTTTTTCAAGAATATTATCTTTAGCAAACAGACCAGTAGATTTTACATCTACAACAAATTTAGCTCCTTTATATTTTGGGGCAATGTTTCGAGCTATTAAAAGTCCGATTTTATCTGAAAATATTTCTTCACCTTTATTATCAATTACTCCAACTCTGTCTCCATCTCCATCGAAACCAAAACCAACGTCTGCATTGTTATTTTTAACAGCTCTTGCAATTGCATGTAGCATTTCTAAATCTTCTGGATTGGGGTTATATTTTGGAAAAGTAAAATCTAAATTACAATCTAATTCTACAACTTCACAACCAATACCTTTTAAGATTTGCGGGGCAAATATTCCAGCAGTTCCATTACCACAGGCAACGACTGCTTTAATTTTTTTTTGTATTTTGTTTTTTGATATCAGATTATTAATATATAATTCTTTAAATCCTTTAATTTCTTTATAAGAACCTTTGTCTAATTTAAATTTTTGATTTAAAACAATATCTTTAAGTTCATTCATTTCCTCAGGTGCATGAGTTAATCCTTTCTCAATTCCCATCTTAACGCCAGTCCATCCATTTTCATTATGACTTGCGGTAACCATAGCAACTCCATCCGCATTTAATTCAAATTGAGCAAAATAAACCATAGGTGAAAGAGATAAGCCTACATCTTCAACTTGACAGCCTGCTAACATCAAACCCTCTATTAGTGATTTTTTTATCTCTTCACTGTAAGAGCGATAATCGTGACCAACAATAACCCTTGGATTTTTTTTAGTTCTATTTGTGATTTGCGTTCCAAGACCGATTCCTAAATTTTTTACACCCTCAAGATTAATATCCTTTGGATACAACCATCTGGCGTCGTATTCTCTAAAACCATTTTTATTTATTAGGACACTTTTAGAATTCATTAAAAAATTAATTGTTAATTTTTAATGGTTTATCAAAATTAAATTTTTTTAATTGACTTTTTTATAATGTTCTATTAATGTTCTGTTGAAGTATACTTATTAATAGTATATTCATGATTTTGTAACACAACATGTAGTTGTTTTACCATAAAAATCTAATAAAATATAGAGTTATGCAAGATAATTTGGCTTTAGCCATTAAGAATCTCGTTTTGGATAAAGGAATCGATATTCCCTCATCAACTCCAAAATCTAATGTTCAAGATCTAAAAAAACCTGATCTTTTTTCACTAACTAAAGAAACAGAATTATTTCAAAACGAAAAAGGAATCACAATTAAAATTGATCGTTCTAAAGACTCAAAATTGACAAATTTTGGTAAAGCAACTTTAGCTGACAGATATTTAGCTGAGGGAGAATCTTATCAAGATTTATTTGCAAGAGTTGCAGCAAATTATGCAGATAACAATTTACATGCACAAAGAATTTATAACTACATTAGTAATCTTTGGTTTATGCCGGCGACGCCTGTTTTGTCTAATGCTGGAACAGATAGAGGTCTACCAATATCTTGCTTCTTAAACGAAGCTAACGATAGCTTAGATGGAATTTTAGACCTTTGGTCAGAAAACGTATGGCTTGCAGCGAGGGGCGGAGGAATAGGTAGTTACTGGGGAAATTTAAGATCTATTGGTGAAAAAATTGGAAGAGTTGGAAAAACTTCTGGAATCATTCCTTTTATTAAAGTTATGGATTCTTTAACATTAGCAATTAGCCAAGGAT
>OGWG01000093.1_pt1 | contig 14849 bp, 22 predicted proteins | sample 1575911 | NCBI WGS metagenome assembly OGWG01 (sample SAMN07581534, study PRJEB24739) | freshwater metagenome
TGTTTCTCTTTGCCTTTTGGCACTTTCTTTTACTTTCAATTTCTGCTCGTACTTGAACCTTCCATAATCCATAATTTTACAAACAGGAGGTTTTGAATTTGGAACAATCTCTACCAAATCCAATCCATCGTCTGATGCCATTTTTCTAGCTTGATCCGTTGACATCACACCAAGCTGTTCTTCATCACGAACAACTCTGACTTGAGGAACTTTTATTTGAAAGTTAACTCGATGACTATCTTCCTGCCGACCACCTTGGAATTTGCGGTTGAAGTTTGGATTGTTCATATGAAAAAGCGAATCTCCTTAATCAATCACTTACCGTTGGGGAATCAGCAATCTTGATATAAAAACCTTCAGCGTCAACAGGAAATCTCCTGATCCATTCTATGGAAGGATTCATACCGCAGGCAAATGTAGAAGGCGTAAAGCTACTATCCGTAAAACTAGGAACAACTCCCTCTGGGACAATGTAACTTGGAATTTGATTGCTTGGTACTGTTTCTTGTGCTTGAACTGTTGAAAATAAAGCAAGTTTCATCAATTTAAATTCAATATAATAACATCCCGGCAAACAAGTGTCTTCGGGTTGCCAATTGTAAACAAAAAAACTATCTGTTAAAACATCAGGCGTGGTAGTACCATCAATCTCAAGAATATCCTGATAAATCATTTCAGAGCTTGCAGGCGCATTGGTAAATTTCATTATTCTTAAACTGGAACCTCTTTTCCAATTTTGAATAGGAGTGCCGTGATATCCCCTTTGAACATGAATCAAACGGTTAATCTCGTCAAATCCCACTACCAACATTTTCTCTGGCAATCTGACTTGATCCATCAATATGATGTCGCCAACCATTACTTGTGGAAAACCAATATTATCTGCCAATGCCAAGACTGTATGTTGCGGCTGAAGGGCTGTTTTTAGTTTACCCTTTGCCCACATTGACGCTTCAACCACTAGACCTGTTAAATCTAGAGGTCCATCGCAATCTTCTATTTTTACTTTAAATGCTGGTTTAGTATCGTGTCTACGAATGGTAAAGTCGGGACAAATACCCGAAATACAACCGTTTTCTGAAGGACAACCTTGAGGAGGCGTGGTGCAACCAATACCAGATGATGTACATGCCATGCAATTATTTAGGATGCCAAGTCACAAATCTAAAGAGTTCAAATAGTCATAAATCCAGTTCAAATTGCCTTTATACTCATCAATCTCACCAAAAAAACCAGAAAACAATTCTGCCACCTTGGAATCTAGTGGTTCTGTGGGGAAATAAATTACTTTTCTCAAACCAATTTTTGCGATTATCATCATTGCGACATTATAGTCTGGTGTTCTTGTCAAATATAGACTGGCATTTGATAAATCCTTTTTACAATTTAATATTGCAATTACCTCGGCAGGAATCAAAACATTTTGAGCGTCTGAAACTGGCGGTGGAGTTTCAATTCCACAAGATACCAATAAAGAATTTTCAACAATCAATGCTGCATTTCTAGAGGGAGACTTAGCTCCCATCACGAACGCTAAACCCATCCAATAATCAAAAGAATCAATCTTGGGAAAATTTTTTCTTTTCATACATTCGGATCGATCAATTGAATAAATTCAATTTCAAATTCGTCTAATTTAAAATGTGTTTTAAATTTTTTTAATTCATTTTTTTGAAATTCAGACAAAACCTTTTTAATTACAGATTCTGGCATAGCTACAAACTGTTTCCACTCTTCCTTTGTTTTTTGCGACAACATAAACGCTATTGGCACTGTACCAAGGTTCAAAAAATCAGAACATTCAACCACATAGGAATCAGACTGCGAGTCATAAACATAACCGCCAATAGGTATTCCTCTTTTGCAGGTGATCCTATTTACAAAATTCTTGGATGGATTTCGATTTACGGCTACAACAAAAATATGTGTCGAGGAATTTGTAATCGTAATATTAAGACTACGATGTACTTCTTTCACAATCTTGGATTGTGCATCGGTCTTTTTTTCGTCAACGGATGCAGTTTCCTCAGACATAATCGCCTCCGTTTTATTATAGAAGTTTTATGTCAATTAAATCAAGGATTCGATTTTTCTCTCAAATCATAAAATTCTTTAAATGATTTAAAAACTTTTCTTTTTCGAGTTTTCTTTACATCGGGTTTTACGACAGGTTTTTTAACCGTAGGCTTCTTTACCTCTGGCTTCTTTACCTCTGGCTTCTTTACCTCTGGCTTCTTTACCTCTGGCTTCTTTACCTCTGGCTTCTTTACCTCTGGCTTCTTTACCTCTGGCTTCTTTACCTCTGGCTTCTTTTCTAATTCTTTTTTCTTGGCAAGAGCAATTTGTTTTTCTTGATATTTTTTTTGTACTTTTTTAAATTCTTCAACATCTTTTGATAATTGAGCAACTGATTGCAACCAACTGTCAACATCTGTGCTGACCATTGGTGTCGGTCTAGGCTTTTTAACTTTTTTCCGTCTTCTCTTTGGTTTTCTAGTTGGAGTTGCTAACAGTGTCGCTTGAATTTCTTTATGTCTTATTGAAATGGGCTTCAAAGGATGAGGAACTGCCTTCTTTCTTGCAGCTTCTAACTTTAAAGACATCCATTCATTGAAACAAATCATTTTATTTTTTCTTTTTATGTTTTTTCTTGTGTTTCTTTAACTCTTTTGTCGCTTTTTCCACGAACGCAGGGCTGGGAGTTGATCTAGACATCATATAGCCAGCAGATAATGGATAATTGCCCATCATATAACCCGCACGAAGACGAGTCGTAGGGCTTGCTTCTTGAATTTTCAATTTCCATTCTTTATAGGATATAAGTGACATATCCTATTTAGGCTCTGATTTTATATTTTCCATTTTCAATTTGAGCCAACAAGGTCAAGTCAAACGCTGCTCTTGCTTCAGCATGAACATTTTCAAGGCGCTTAATTTTTTTAGCTAATTGCAGCATCCATCTTCGCTGCATCACTATGCCTGTGTGATCAACAAAATTTGTAAAATCGCCAAAAGCAAAATAGTAGCGCAGGAACGCTTCCTGCGCTGGTGTCTCACAATACTTCAAAAGGAAAGTTTTTTCCTTGGGAAGCTCGAAATCTTCATATTGCCTTGACAGCAAAATTAAATCACGACTCAGAATCTGTACCCCTCTACTAATTCCAAATAAAGACAAAGCAAACCGCCACGAAACTCTATGGGAATACGACATCCATCTTCATGTCGGTAGTTACCTATCTTATGCAAAGCGTCAATCACAAGTCTAATATCTTCTTCCTCGGGCAAGCAATCTCCAATTGCATCATAACATTTCTCAACTCCATCAATAATACTGTAGTTTATTACCTTATGAATTCTTTTCTCTTGAAACATTACTGATTTAGGAATCTTTCCTCCTGTATGCAAAAATTTATCGTTAAAAAAACCTTGTATGTGAAATTTCGCTAGACCATACACTTTTTGTTTAAAAATTTTAGCTTCATCAACTTGCTGTGAATAACCGGCAAGATTTAAGCGATCAGGTCGAAGATAATCACTTACAGCATCTTCATTGAAATCATCGTAATCATCGACATCATGTCGCAGGTCCACGCCAAATCCTCCAGCGGGGGTGAGTCAGAGTTGTGACTGAGTTTTCTACCACGAAAAAAGACAACTGCAATAAATATTTTGGAGGAAGCCATGAAAAAAATTTTTCTAATGTTTATTTTAGTATCTGCTTTTTTATCAGGTTGTGCTAATTTTAACCCAAGAAATCAAAATAAAATAAACAATCAGAACGGTCAAATAGAAGATATAAGAAGCAATCAAAATGGTGTCATGGCAGAAATAGGCAAAATACGACAAGATATTTCCACTCAAAACAGCAAGCTTAAAGAAATTCAAAGCGGTCTAGTAAATTTAAACGCCGCTATATCAAGAAATGAAAACTCTGGAGTGCAAATCATTCAGGGAGATGGCGCATTGATATTCATATTTTCTTTGATAGTTATTGGTATGCTGATGTTTTGGTATCGTGACCGTGCCGTAAAAAGCGAAAAGACATCAGAAATATTAGCACAAGAAGTTGCTAAATTTAATGATCCGCATTTAAACGAAGCTATACTTAAATCTGCTGTGAATCAAAAAACCGCAAAACAAATATATCAACTTATAAAGAAACACATTCAAACATCATAACCTTGTTCAATGTGACGCAAAATTGGATACCCCGCACAGTTGTCGCCCAAGGGAAAGTTTTCATCCTGCGGATTCCTATTCCTTTTTTGGCATTCGGTCAGATAAGAAACTATTTCTTGATCTATTTCAGCAGCTTTTGAACATAATTTAAGGCAATAAAATTTTGTATGATCATTCTCATCTTGAGAAAAATATCGACACCTTCTATAACTTGAATCATTACCCAGACAAATATGATCAATTTGTTTTAAACTCAACATGATCACCTCAAGAAATTATTTCAATTTCACGACCGCTGGAAATCAAGATTCCATTCGCATGATCTATTTCATGCTGCATCACAATCGACTGGAAACCACTTACATTAAAATCAATGTCATTTAATACCAAACCAACTCCCGACACAATAAGCTGTTTGCCCTTTACTTGAATTTTCTCGTATCTTTCAACTTCAAACAACCTATTTTTTCCATCAGTATTTTTGAGCGAAAGACAGCCCTCTACTGACTTTAATTTTTGACCAGTCCCCTTATAGCTACAATTTACATAATAATCAAAAATACTTCCTCTTTTTTGCACAATAAAAAAATTCCAAGGGATGCCTACTTGCACCGCTGATAATCCTATCCCTTTTTCATCTATGCAAATTTTTTCCATCTTGTTTGCCAGACGAAACAACAACATTAAATCATCAATTGGAGTTTCGGAGGCATTCGGAATTGAATCCGCCGAAACCAAAGAAATTACATCATTTTTGCTAAACATTATGAATTGGCCAACGCCTTGACAACCGCATCCAAACGCAAAGACAACCAATTTTTAAGAACATTTGGATCAGAAACAATATTCTTGGGAATTTTAAAGATAACGGTGTCAAACTCTTCATCATCATTCGCTGGCAGATTTTTTTCAGCCATATCACGAATAAGTTTAGAAACGCTGATGTTTCTCTTTTTTGCAACAGCCTTCATTCGCTCTTGAATGTCAAGATCGATTGAGAGACTCATGATAGTACCTTTTTTAGCCGTCATTCTTCACCTTTGATTTTGCTTTCTTATCATTCTTTTTTGCCTTGCGTCTTTCGGGAAAGTTCTCTCGCAGCTTTTCCTTTAGTCTTTGATTTTCAGCTTCTCTTTTCTTTCTCCTGCGAAGCTGTCCTTCAGTTTCGTAATATTCACGCTCTTTGTAATCGTGCAGAATTCCAGCTTCAGCTACGGATTTTTTAAATGCCGTAAACATCTTCTTGAAAGCAATTTCACGCTCATACCAACTTGGATTGTGAGGCAAATCCCTAAGTTCAACTTTACAAGCCATCTGTTTCCTCAATCTTTCTCAACTTTTATGAATCTGATGCCAAATTTTTTCTTTTTGCGTTCACGCACAAGATCACCATAGGACAACAGTTCATTCGATTCTGCCGTGGATAACAATTCATCTCTATTAAGGTCTGGCAAAAATTTATCCAACTTTTTCAATATGGATTGAAAAATATCCTGACTCCAAAAGGATGCCGATCCATCAGTTATGATAGTGGAAAAACTAAAAATATATTTCTTGGGAATTTTATTTGCACAAATATCATCAACATCACTTTCATTCAGTCCGTTAAACCTCGATCTTTCATCGCAAGCCACAAAAGGAGTTCTTGCTAAAATCGCATAACGAGAAAGACCATTAAAAACATCTAACACACAACTACTTGCACGCATAGCTGCCAAAGCTTTGACAACATCATCGTCACGCAAAAAAATACATTTTTCTCTAAATTCTTCGTATAAATCCCAAGAATTAAAATTCTGCCAAATGACAGGTGTCATTCTGTTCTGTATCAGAACATTACAAAGTTCTTTCCAAAATTCTTTCTTCGTCTTGCGATTTTGACTCAACCCAAAATGCCAAACTTTAGAATAAATTGAAGGATGTATAAAAATTTTGTAACCGGGTTTTGCAACCAGTTCTTTATTAAAGTCTCTGCCCAACACAGAAGCACTCGGGACAAAAGGAAAAAACCTTTTTACCTTTCCAAATGATTCAAAAAAATTATTTGTAAATGTACCACGATAATATTTCTGCAATTCGTCAGCAGTAATCACATCTCTAAAAAATTCGTTAAAATTTCGAACATATGTCGTATTGTAATCAGAAACATTACGAAGATTTTCAGCAGTCTCATAAAATGATTTAATTACAGACTTATCGTCAAAAGACCAGTATTCATCTGCCTGCGGAAATAAACCTTGATATCCGGGCCATGAGGCTAAAACGAAATATTTTGACCCACGCATTTCCTCACGAAATCTGTGCAAAAGAAATGTAGAAAGCGTAAACATTCCACGCATATCACCAAAAAATGGCAATATGCAAACATTTGAATAGTCAGTCGGTATCTTTCTTTCTTCAAAACGATCTCTTGTAAAGCCATTTCTTTCAGCAGAACGCTTGAGAAATTCCGCAACAGAATTCACTTGCATCTCCAGTTTTTCATCTTTTCCAATGATTGAGAGACTACATTGGGGTCTTCAACCAAACCGATTATATCATCCCAATTATCATTTTTTATTTCTTGAATTGCACGACCAACTAAATCAAGAGTTTTATCTTCATTTTCACAAACTGTGAAAAAGTTAGATAAAATAAGTTTCTTTTTATCATCATCTGTGGTCAAAACAATACGCTTGCCTTCTTGACCATTTCCAACTATTTGATCTGGGCTTTCAAACAGTATCCAAGGCGTACCCATCATCGAAGCAAGTCTTGTAGAAGCAGTCCAAAATTGAATTGTAAACTGCAAATTTGCAACTATTGCCAAAGTTAATTCTAAATTTTTACTTTCGGGTAATCTACTGAAATCTATGATCCTTTCAACAGGGCATGGATACACACTCTGCTTCTCTCCTAGCCAAATTGGCGTATAACCTTTTGCCTCCAGATATTCGATCAATTTTACATAAAAATTTATATTGAGATTTCTGCCGTACATCTTCCTTGATCTTGCAAAAATTCCTACTGGATTTGGACCGAGGTATGTTTTAGCCTTCTCCATCATCCTGATCGACGGTCTTGGAACTTGCACAGCAAACTTTCGATGATGAAAAACATCAGCTAAAAAACCCCATTCAACTTGCTGCGATCCGCAAAAAGGGCATGGATTTTCACAACTATCCGAACCAAATATTTTCTTGCATATTTGACAAGTATTCTGAACACATAAATTTCCTAGATGCTCTCCTTTAAAAACCATTCCGTGTTTTTCTAATTCTTTTTCCAATTTTTTAAAATTTTTAGAAACACTTACAAATGCATTGGAATACTCCCGAAGAAACATTGCATCCTCTTGTATTTCCCAATACTCATCAGCAAGATGCCTGTACAAATATTCTCTTCCGTACCAACCAACACATATCACATAAGCACCGGGATTATGCGATATTACTTTTGGAATAGAATAACTCAAACCGATTGATTCACAACCAAATTCACTAAAACATGTAATTATCAAAATTCTTTTGATATTTGTTGGCTTTGGCCTATTGTTGAATTTATATACTTTAAATTTTATATCAGAGTATATTTTTTCTCTTTCCAATAACTTACCGTCACCGGGATTTCTCTTGCAATTTGAGAAAAATTTCATTAAGTCTACTCCGACTTTTTTACTTCACTTGTTGTATTTGAATTATTTTTAACTCTTGTCATTTTGGCGTTTCTACCACATTGAGGACAACGGAATTCCCTTACTTTACCACAGGTAGAACAATTCTTGTTTTCCTTCAAATCGGTCAAATCAGAAGTCAAACCCGTTGTCATTCTAGCCCAACGACACTTTAAACACCGAATTATAAAATTCTTTTCCATAAGATAAATTAGCGATAAACCAATTTATTTTCCTTTAACCATGACGATAAATTAACATGCTTCCCATTTTCAGTCACAGACATATCAACTAACCACTTGCCGTTTTCTTGACGCTTTACCAATTTTAACTGAGGTTGTTGTGAAGCATTCAATAAATCCAATACCTTTGCTTTTGCATCAGATGTGGCTTTAACATCCAATTCGCACAAAACCCTTGTCGAGTCATCGTCTTTAAGAAGCACATCATAGGTGCTACCATCAAGCACGGCGATCCTTCTAACTGAAAACTCTTTTCCTGACTTCAAATTACCAGTTTCTTTGACAACTGATTCTTGTGGAACGGGTGTGTCCCTGTTTTGATAATGAATTTTTACATAATAAGTAACGGCAAGTGTCAACCAAAGACCTAAAATTACTAACTCAACTATCTTGGTTTGACGCACTTGTGCCCCCGCTGGAATCAATTGCTTCTTTTAAAGTGATTAAATCATCTTGCCACAAACCATATCTACTCACATTTTGAGCAAAAACTTCCAAATCCAACGGTTCAATTTTCCACTTGATATTGCCTTCGGCATCATATTTTGGAGCCTTTGAATATTGAATTCTACCAAATTCATCCATGATCTTTTTATTTTTACCGTTTTCTTCAATAACTTCAGGCTCGTATTCCATACTGCATCTTGTCAATTGCAAATCTAAAAAAGCTTTTTTGGAATCAAGATTTAACATATCTTGCCAAAGAGAAGAAGGTATGATCAAACAAAAATCAAATTTTTCCTCTTGATAAAGTCTTGCCGTAGCCCCAAACTTTGTCAGCTTACCTAAATTCAATTTATTTTTTACAAATGGCTTACTGTCTTCAAAACAAACCGCTAACGAACATTCATCAAGCCTTGGGCTGTGATGTTTCTTCTTAATTGCTTCTAATAAATGTTGAACTTCAGACGGAGCTTTCCAGATTACTTTTGGCATAAAATTCCCCCTTATTCCAAATTATAAAGGGAAAAACAAAAAACTACAATTTAACATATTAAATTTTTACACACGAATTGGTTAACTATGTCGAAAGAATAATTCGGCGGTTTTTTAAAAAATTTCTTTATTCATCTGACCTTTTAAATATTGTCTTTCTGCCGTACTAATTCTCTGAGCAATATCAGGACGATCATTGGCTATTAAATTCCTAATTTTCATCAATATCATGTGTAATTCGGGTTCTGTTAAAGCTTGTAAGGCAGCAACAAATGAACCCAATCCGACAGCAGCTTTATTTCCACCTTCTCTAGCTAATTGTTTAAAACTTGAAATCGTGCCAGAAACACTTCTGGGTACACCGTCAGAATGTGATGGACTCAAATTGGATTCATCACCATCAATTTCATCACCATCAGTTTCATCAATACGATTTCCGTTAACGACGCCAACTTGACTTTTAACACTACGCAACCAATCAGCATTGCTAATTTTATTTTCACTTATATAGTAAGACATATAAATCTCCTTTTGTTTATCTTTTTTTGGACTTAATACTCTCATCTGTGCGATTGCCATTTAACTTATCACTTAAATCATCGATGTCTTTCCTTAAGTCAGCCATGCCCTTAATAATTGTGCTTTCTGTATCGCCCTTTTTACCTTTGCCTTTTTCTGGTTTGATTATTCCAGCACTATTTAATTTTACCTCAAGTTCATAAAGACGCTTCTTAAGGTCTTCCAAATCATTGAGTTCCTTGCCGCCAACACCCCAATTTTTAGTAACCTTGACAGGAGTACCTAAATCTTGGTCCTTGCCAACAGTATTAGGATAAACAGGGTTAAAGGTACTTCCTAAGCGATTTGAATGTTTTTTAATAGTAGGAATATCTAAATCACGCTCTTCATTTAAAGGCATATGATAGGCAGAACGATCAGCAGCACTTTTAGCAACCTGATTCCAATATTTTGATTCACTTTCCGTCAGAATACCATTCATGTCGTATTCATCAGTCTTTAACTGACCAAAAAAATCAGCACTTGCTTCCGGCTCAGCAGGAGCAGGTGGTTTAGGTGCGTCCGCAAAAATACCCTTTGAAAGAGCATTGTCCCAAATTGCCGCATACTTGTTGATATCATCCATCATGCTACTCATATTTTTTTCCTTTATTTAAAAATCCATCTTGTAAATCAGTCTTTCTTCTTTTTATGCTTGAATTCACCCTTCTTAAAACGCATGGCTAAATTGTACTGGGGACTGCCTTCTGGACAATCAGGGCCACCCATGTCTGCACATCTGCCGGGATGCTTAATCGCTTTCTGAATCCACTTCTTAGGCTTTTTGGCTTCCTCAACAATGCCTTTACGCTCTGCAATATATTTTCCGAAAGACTTCATAATCAAACCCTCAAATGGTTTTTTATATTTACGCATGGTAAAATTATATTTGTTAAAAAAATAATTTTTAATTATACATATTACAGAAATTCTTTGAACCTTTTTACAAAATTTTTAGGGGGGAAATTCTGGGAGCTACAACTGGAGAAGGCACAGGACAGGGATCAGCAGATAAATTAAAAGGCTGGATGTTTCGCCAAGCCTGTGTCGATTGGTTTCACTAAGGCAGCAACAATCTGCTTTGAAACAGCTTCCAACATAGTTACTGGCACACTATTTCCACACTGCTTTCTTATTGCCGAATCAGAAACCACAATTGGAAAATCATCTGGAAAACCTTGTAGTCGCAGGTTCTCCCTCGGAGTCAGCCTACGCTTTCCATTTACCAATAGGTAATTATAACTTGCCCCGGCGCGCAACGCGCAGGAATATGGCAGTGGGCTTATATTACCTGATTTGTTTTCATGACAAATCCAAGGCTCTGGAGGCAGATATTTACCATGTAAGCGGGATGCAACACTTTTCCTGACAGTTTCTGATGCAAAATGCTTCTCATCAACCACTTCATCTTTTTCAAGAATTTGATCTAAAGTAGTCGAAAGTTCTACTTTTTTTGGCCATTCAAAACTGCGATTTTCTAGAAAGCCCACAAGTATGACTCTTTCTCGTTTTTGAGGGAGATTGTAATCAAGGGAGTTCATAATCCGCCAGAACACATTATATCCAAGAGCATACAAATGCTCCAATATCACTTTGAAAGTCTTCCCACCGTCGTGAGATACAAGGTTTCTTACATTTTCCAAAAGGAATGCCTTAGGTTTTTTGTCCCGAAGAATACGCTCAATTTCAAAAAACAGCGTACCTCGAGTGTCGCTAAACCCCTTCTTATCGCCAATAATAGAAAAAGCTTGGCATGGGAAACCACCGGCTAATAAATCGTGTTCTGGGATTTCGTTACTTGGTATTTCCGTGATGTCACCGGAAGGTTTGTGTCCAAAATAAGCTTGGTAAGTTCTAGCGGCTTCGCTGTCCCATTCAGAAGAAAAAACACATTCCCCTCCTGCCCTTTGTAATCCAAGCCTAATTCCTCCAATTCCTGCAAAAAGGTCAATAAACTTGAATCCAAACGGAGCACTTATGTTATTTTTAGTTTGGAGTTCGTTTGAATAATTTTTCATTTATTCTCCTTTTAATTGGCATATGAATTTAGCTTTTAGGCTTGACTAAAAGTTTATTTAATTCTTCGGCTTTAGGACTTAAATCGCAAAACTGTTTATACCAACCACGCTTGCGACCCATATATTTTGTATGACCTGACATGAAACGAGCAAATGCTTCTTGCGTTTTGCCTAAATATTTGTCCTTCGCTATGGCTTCTTCAAAATTATCTTTCTTATAATTATAGTTTACACCAGCCCTAAGCAAGCAAGTAAACAACGACCGACGCATTCCATAACCAATCCACCACTTGCTAGGCTTAATCCACATCATAGTTTTACGCTGTGTCGGTCCAAATTCCGACCTAGGCTGAACATCTAATGTTTCTTCAATTTTTTGCATAAATGCAGCCACGCATTCTCCCTTGCCTGAATCATGGCTCATAAAAAATATTTTCAAATTAAATAAAAGATTGTGAAAAACATCTCTGCAAAAATACCAATGATCAACTTGATGTCGTTCTTCAACAATTTTATTGGTTCTGGCAAAACTGCCTTGATTGGGTCTATAAGGAGTATCTACTAACACCACTTGATCAAATTTTTGCCTCTTCACGCTCGACTCCCTCAAGCTCTGGCTCAATAATCTTAGTTTGGAACGAAATCTTCTTGTTCTCTTTATCTAAAAAAGAATCCAAATTTGCAATACTAATTAGACTCCAATGCGGGTTGCCAATGGGAAAATATTCTTTCTTAGTATAATAAAAAACTTCCATCTGATACTCATAAACCTTGTTCTCAACTTCTTCCGGTGTGAAACCTGATGCTAAATCTTCAGCAATTTCCTTGCAAATCCGAATTGAATCGAATTCTGTAGCACACCCAAGTTTTCTCAAAACCTGCGTTGCTGCATATGCTTTTTCGTGATTCATCAACAAATCAATAACATCTTTCTTCATTCTCCCATCAATAAATTCTGCTATAGCTGTGTATTTAGCCATAATATCGCCACGCTCGGGACGATTCATGCGACAATCTCTGAAATATTGACTAAAATTTGCTTCATCAATGACAATTTCATTGCTCATTTTAAAACCTATAATTTAAATTGTTCCATGACTTCATCATCACTCAAAAATTTCTCATCTTCCTTTTTTCCGTAACTCATCACAAAAACTCTTGGGTCATCATCCTTATCCCTATATCGTAGCTGACCACGATACTTTCCTAATTGATTTGACTCCAAAGTAAATGTGTTAAAACCATTTGACGGAGGCTGAAGTCTTACTCTAAGTAAGTTACCAACAGCAAATTCTTTTGCCCATCTTTTCCAATCGTCCGCCCAAATATTGATTCTATTTTCTTGCCCAGTAACATCTTCGGCAACTATTGACCTATATGTTGTTCCCTTTTTACTCGTAACATTCTTGCTTGATTTGATCTTGAGTTCAACTGGCAAAACCGCAGCATCTAGATTGTTACGCAAAGCTTCAAATGTTAAATTCCCACGATAATCTGGACTTCTTTCCAATTCATGTATCCATGCAAATCCATAATATTTTTCCTCACATGAAATTGGATTCTTCAATTCTTTAGCTAAATCATTTGGAATATCATGTTTATTTGGATCAAAATTTATCAGTTTAGGCAAATCTTGTGGAGCAACAGAAGCCTGACGCTCCAAGGTTTTTACTCTGCGTAACCATAACTTTCTCAATTCTTTGTAAGGATTGAATTGTACTTTGATTTTTACATTTTTAAAATACTTCAACACTTCCCTCTCAATAATAATATCGGTGTCATCCAAAAATACTGATTCAATAACTACTCTTGCTACACCACCTTCGTCTGGTCCGCATTCTGTTTCCTTGATCTTCTCTACAAAAAATTCACGATCAAATTTATCTCGCCATGCCTTTTCTTCAAATGGCATAGCCCCACTTAGGTCAGACAATTTACAACCAGCTTCAGGTACTAATTCTTGAAACTCATCCTCATATTTGATCAGCGATTCTTCAAAACGCTTCTTCTTAGCCTCGTATTTCTTAACGGAATCCTTGAAGTATTCGGCGAACTTCCAAAGAGTCACAGGATCACGATCACGAAAACATCTTAAACCCAATATCGGCTTCAAAACGGAAGCATCAGTCCCGCACCTCAAAAGAAAATCCTCAAAAGACTTGTATGGCTGATTTTTTACAATTCTTTCAGCCGGTCCTTCGCCTATACCTTTAACATTCGAGAAACCAAAGTAAATGACATCATCTCTCAACTCAAAATTTACACCGCTCTTATTGATGTCAAGACGATGCATCTCCACACCATGAATCCTAGCCTCCATTTTGATATCTTTAATTTTTTCTGCTAATGTCTCGCAACTCAACATACTAGCGTAAAACTCAGGAGGATAATGTGATTTCAAATACAACAAATACATCGAAATATATGTGTAGCTCACGGCATGTGATAAATTAAACCCGTACTCGCTCCACGATAAAATTTGATTAAAGAACTCTTCCATTTGTTCTTTTGTGTAACTCAAATTTTTCTGTCCGTTTTCAATGAACATATCTTTGTACTTTGCAATTGATTCAATTTTCTTTTTGCTGATTGCTTTTCTAACAGCTTCACAATCTTTAAGAGGAATGTTTCCAACCTTATGCAGAATCTGCATAATCTGTTCTTGGTAAACCATTACGCCATAAGTTTTTTCAAGGATGGGCTTAATCAAAGGATGCAATTCAAATTTTTCTCGTCCCTTTTTCCTTTCAACATAACGCTTATCCATGAAAACTTTTAAACAGCCGGGACGAAAAATGGCAGAGTATGCCACTAAATCTTCAAATCGATCCACGCCGCCAGCACGAACAAGACCCCGAATTCCTTCAGAATCAAACTGAAAAATACATTTCAAATCAGCAGCATTAGCCATCGCTAAAGCTGTTAGATCATTTCGCCACTTATCAACATCAGTCCAATCTGCTTCTCCCGGCTTATTACAAATACCATCAATTCCTCTTCTCTTTTTGACAAGTTCGCAACAACGAGCAATTTGCAAAAGATTTGAAATAACCAACAGGTCAAACTTAATCAAACCAACTGGCTGCAAATCTTGACCGTGTAAACCTTCCACCCACGCACTTGCATGAGGACTATCTTTTCGCTTTACCAACGGCACAAGATCATGCAGCGGAATACTGGAAACAATCAACCCCCCTGCGTGAACGCCCATGCCACGATTTCGGTTGATAATCTTTTTGGTCGCCTCAGCAATATCGGGATTTT
>OGWG01000094.1_pt1 | contig 14795 bp, 18 predicted proteins | sample 1575911 | NCBI WGS metagenome assembly OGWG01 (sample SAMN07581534, study PRJEB24739) | freshwater metagenome
ATTGATTACCTGATCCACTAACATCAAAGAAAGAATCAAACTGCCACAGATTCAGGTCACTTTTTGTGAAGTTGGACAAGGTAAAATCAACAACTCCAGCACCTACCCCGTCATTGTTGATTGTCAGCCTGTGACAATTCTGTTGCTTTGATTTCTGTTGGTGTAAAAAATAAGTTAAGTCCGCCCGGAAACCCGTTGTAAGTTATTTCTAAAATCCTTTGAGGAGTATATTGTGGCCGTCTTGTATTTAATACTGGCATTATCCGTCAACTCCTATTGAAAAACTTTGGTAATTGATAGGTATTCTATTAACCCGACCAAACGGTACATTTTGTTCTTCAATAGTATTTGATAGAAATCTTTCAGCATCAGCCTGAAGTTGTGGGTATCTGTTATCACCTCTGGCTTGAAAAACCATAGCCGACACTCTCTTTACAAGGTATTGAGATGATGAAATTGGCACATAGTCATTAAAACTGGCAACTGATGAAGGAAAAGACATATAGTCAATTACACATGAGGCATTAGCCGGTATAACATTTGGTATTTGTAATGATTTTTCTCGTAATGTTCCGTATAGGTAGCAATACTTATCCGTTGCTTCTTTGGAAAACCTATCTCTTGCGTTAATTAACGCATATTCATCAAGACTGGTTTCAGTTGCAACATAAAGAGTTGATAATGGCTGTCTAAAGTTTGTTGGAAGTCCAATTGATGTAAGTGAGGCAAGAGTGTTGATGTTATATGTAATTCGTAAATCTTCCCAAGTGTAAGCGTCAGCCCATTCTCCAAGAGCGTCATTTACATATTGAATCCTAACGGATAAGTCTGTTCCTGTTGGGAATATAGCGTCTTGTTCTGTTAATGCTCCGACTGATTTTAATATGTCACCAACTGTTTTATATGTAGTCATGACTTATAAATATAAAATTACAAAGTTTTTTCAATGACTTCTTTGTTTTGATTTTGCTCTAATTCTTCAATGTAATCTGAAATTGTTTTAAGTGCCTTTTGTAGTTCTGTATGCTCATTCCAAGTGCCTTTGTAAGACATTAAAGCAGAAGCTATTAAATTAAAAAGTCTGTTTTTTTCTTCAGCAGTCATTAGCGTCACTCCATTCAGGAGTTTGTTTTATTTTTTGATACATTTTGGCAGTAATGTTTTCTTCATGGGTAAAATCAAACTCATCTCCAGTCCAAGTAAATCTGTAACTTTCTAAGAATTGAGAACCCAAGTCATAGTCATTTTTGGATAAATATGACACTAATTTACACCTTGCCATTTTCTGTGAGAAAGAAACATCGAAGTCGTATATTTTATGATACTGGGTATTTATTCCGTAAGGAGTTTGAACAGTTTTACATAATGCCATAGGTATATTATACAAAATCACGCATTATAAAGGTAAAGGTATTTGAACTGCCCATTAATTGCGACCCTAATTTTATGACTAAACGTCGTTGCCACAGATGAGGCAACAATAGGATTTCCAGTTCCAATAGTTGACTCAAAGTTTATAAACTCTTCAGACAAATCAGATTGCGATAAAATAAGTGTTGGAATTGCAGCAGTTGTAGATGTTTGATTTACATCAAGTTCAGCGTCAGGAGTTGTGTCTTTGATTCCAATTCTTCCAGCAAAGTATGATTGGTCGCTTTGTTCAGCGTAAATAGTGTAGGCGTTTGTAACAGTTCCAGAGATACTACTTACTGTTGATGACCGACTATCAAAAAATAAACTGTATAAATTAGTAATAGTTCCTCTTTCAGAATATGGTCTGAGATTAACCCCTACTACATTATTTGTAACTTGATTCCAAGGAGACGGTAATGACCTAAGGTGTCCAAAAGCAAAGTTCATTGTTTCTAAAGAATTGATGCCACCCCTATCCGTTGTTTGGTCACGCAAAACATCAGCAGACATTCCGTAAACATAACCTCCTTGCGATACGCCAGACGCTATTACAATTAAAGGTTGAGAATAGAAATTTCTTATGAACCTAGTTCCAGTTGTGGTAAAAGTATAATTTCCTGTAACAAAAAGATTATTTCCAGTTTGGTTTGTTCTTTCATCTCTAACATAAAACCTGTTAGAACTACTAAAAAGAGGATTTATTCCAACACCAATAGTATCGTCATTTCTCACACCAAAAATTACATTACCACTACTATCAGTTGTGTAGATAGAATATGTGTTTGCGTCAGATGTTTCACCAACAATATCAAGTCCAGCATTTGGAAAAATATTGTTAATACCTATGTATCCCCTATGATAAGATTTACCTCCAGCTGAATAAATTGAAAAAGTGTCATTTTTTACTGGTATACAAGCGTTTGATAAGTATAAATGGTAATGCCAAGCTATTGACGCATTAGCAGGAGTTGTAGATAAATCTAAACCGATTACAGTATCTATGTCTCCTAAATTTTGAGAATAAGCACCCTCAAATAATCTAACAACATCTCCAACAGCGTTATCATTATCTATAATACTTCTAACTCCAGTTGTAAAAGTGATAGAAGAAACACCACTTGATAACCCTACGATGTTTTCGTTTGCATATAAATAGGTTGGACTTGCTCCGATATTTGCAATAAGTTCAGTTTTACTTGCAGAAATACTTGTAGTTGTTGCTGTCGATAATTTTGTATGTAGTTGTGCGTCTGGAGTCGTATGACCAACTGCTGTAAACCCGTTTAATGGATTAATAATTACATCTCCATTGCCCCCAATAAAAGATGTTCCGTAAAGAGTAAGGGTATTGTTATTGGCTGTTCCACCATATAATGTTTGCCCCCCACTTCTACCAGCAAGTAAAGCGTATTGAGTATGGTCATCTAAACCTCTTGAAACAGTCGAACCATGAATTATTACATTTAATGCAGCAATAGAACCTAAACTTGGTCTTGAAGTTAAATCGAAAAAGGATAATTGATTAAGTATAGATAAACTACCAAGACTTGGATATGACACCAGATTGAAAAAGTTAACAGAGTTTTGAACGGCTAATGAGCCAAGTGATAAAAAACTCAAAGTTAATGCAAGACTTCTGTTTTGCCATAAAGAACCATTAGATTGCAAAATATGTCCTGAAGCAAGGCTTGTAATTGAAACATCGTGCAATTCGTCAGTTTCAAAACCATTTATAACATTAACAACAAGACTGCCGTCACTAGTTGCTTTTACAACAGTTCCAACTCTTACATAATGGCTAGGTGCGTAAACTCTTTGATTTGTGAAAAGTCCAGCACTAACGGCTGATAAATATAAAGTGTCCCCACCTGTGTAACTTGATAAATTAAGTCCTGTAATTTCTCCAAAAGTTGTAAGCCAACCTGTAGCACCATCATTTATGTTTTCAGAAGTCATGCCGATTGTGTAAGCACTTGTCATGTCTGAAGTTGCTATTGCCCTTGCAATCGTTGGAGTATTACCAGACACGCCATTGATATATACAACTGTGCCTTTTGCCATAGCACTTCCAGTTGAGTTTCTAACTCTTTTTGGAAACATTGTTTCCATTCCAAGTGCAACATCAACAGTCCCTCCTGCAAGTCCTAAAACAGTCGTTCCAAAGTCAGATGACCAATTCATCTGTCCTTCAACAGATAAGGTTGAACCACTATTTAAGTTCCAGTTGATATTTGATAAGTGTGCGTCACCTATTGTTGCTGTGCTTGAGAAAAGTTGGTTAGTAAAGAGTCTATTTGTTGAAATAGTTGAGGCAAAGACATCGTTGAAATGTCCGACACGGATTGAAGCAGTTGAGTTAGTAACGAGATTGTTTGTTGTAAGATTGCCAAAAGTTCCTGTAGAAGCATTTCCATTGTTAAAGTATAGCAAATTTATACTTGCAGTTGAATTAACAGATAAAGCATTAACATTTAATGGATCTGGAATAGAAACAGTTGCAGCACTAGCAAGAGCCGCATCCGAAAGCCTCATCTTACCAAGAATATAATCAAAAATTAATGGTTGACTCATGCGTAAGTGTAAGAAGCACGACTTGCCCAAGTTTTATCATAGTAAACCGAGCCGTCAGCATAATAGATACTTATTGGATTATTTGTATTAACTCGCTTTATCTTCCAGACAGCAAGTGAGACGCTGGATTGTGGAATTGCATAACCTATGTATATATCAGCACCTGCCACATCAACTAATTGTATTTCATCAACTTCCCTAACCCTATTATAGGCTTGTCCTGACTCGCTATTACCAACTCTTCCGAACTGATCCCACATCATAATCGCCTCAGGCGACATGTGTCCGGTTCCTAATTGTTCTAAAACAGGGGATGTCATTGTTTCATCCTTTCAATATCAAGATTAACTTTATCTCTTTGGGATATCAAAAAGAGATATCTTGAGAGTGTTTTGATTTTTCTTTCTTGCATATTTGTTGCCAAATTATCACTCACTTGTCTTATGTGATAAATAATATCCTCTAAAGAGGTAGCACCCTGTTTTTTAGCAAACTCTATAGCCTCGTTAAGATCTGGCGAGTATTTACCAATTTCCTGAGGCATAATGCCAAACATTTCAGCCACCTTATTAACAACAGTATTATCAGGTAAAACAGTATTTTGCCTTGTCTCCTCAACAAGCACAGTCTCAACAGGTTTTGTTTCAATTATTTGTTTTTGATAACTTTCAGCACCAAGCATGACTTACCAATACAATTTCAAGACAGGTATTTCAAGATAGGGCTCACAAGTCCGTTTTTCATTTTGTTGATGATTTCAAAGTGATATTTGTCAGCGTAAGTTTGTGAGTTTTTAAGTTTATTTGGCCACCAGTCATCATGTCTAAACCCAAAGCATTCGTTTGATTGATCAATGAAAGTAGGATATCCTAACATTTTGGCTCGTTCGGCTATGTTTGTGTTGTCATATCCAAAGCCATGCTTGTCATATTCTTCATCCATACCACCTAATTCATAAATGATACTTCTTGGGATTGCACACCAGTTGGCTTCCCATTCAATAGGTTCACCCATTCGTAAGTCTGTGCCTCTAACTCTTGGGTCAGTCCAGACCAAGTTTTCAGGCTTCTTAGTGTATTCCTTTTCAAAAACAGATATCAAGCCCTTTGGATTTTTGATTTTATCAACTCCGGGTTTTGCATATTGGTGTCCAACACCAGAATACAAGGCTTGTGGGTTAAAACTCCTGTAATAGTATAAGAATTTATTAAAAGCATCTGGTGGAATATATATGTAATCTTGGAGAGATATGAGTAATTTGCCAGAACAAGCCTTAAATGCCACATTCCAGCATCTTGCGAGTTTATGAACATAACCCTCACCCATTTCTGGCTCTGGTAAGTGTATTATCTTGTGATGCTTAAAGTACTCGGCAACTTCGTCTTTTCTTTCGTTGTATAGCCCATCAACAAATACAATTTCGTAATCAAAGAATTGCTGACGCAAGATGTTTGCCTTGAGTATATCAAGGCCACCATACCTGTTTGAGATGTATATTAAACTTATTGTTGTTTCGTGTGCCATGTTTGCCTAAAAATTTCTGCGTTTATACCTCTTTTTTTCATAAAATTAACATCAGCCTCAATAGTTCTACCTCCACTTGGTCTGTCAAAGTTGACACTATCAATACAAACACAAGAAATACCAGATTTATCAAGTCTCATTTTAAGATCTGTATCCTCAAAATGGCTACCATTATTGTATATCATGTCATAAGGTCCAAACTTTAACACCAAATCTCTTGGCATACAAAACACCATACCCCAAAAGTCTTGCTTCTGATGACATATTGTTGGAGATGTGACTGTGTTTGGAATACATAATTCACGCAGATTTCCCGCAGTCTGGTAATTATTGTCGCCAACAAAGATAATATAGTCCCCTTTTGCAATACTTGAAATCCTATTCCAAGAGTCAGTAAAGCCAAGAGGAGACTCTTTTGTTGTAACTAAAGTTAAAAGTTCGTCATATCCGACAAGAGATTTGATACACCTTTGCAAAATGCTTGGTTTTTCGTCATCTACCCAATATGATGAGATTACAACACTAACCTTCATTTAATATCTTTCTTTTAATATCTGTTGATGATTTATTGATAAATCTTGGAACAAAAACAAGAGTAACCTCGTTGTCGTCTAAAAACTGGGTATCTAACTTCGTTTGTTTGAAATAGTCTTTATCAAGCCAATCTGACCCAACAACTAAGTATTTAGGTTTTATTTTACGAATTACAGGACGCAAATCTTCTTCCCCAAAGTTTTCAAAAGCATGACGCACAAAAACGCAGGATCTAACCATAGCAATCCTTTCTTTCATAGGTATAATTGGTTTTTTGCCTTTGTATCTTTCAACAAACCCATCTGAATTAACAGCAACATAAGTATCCCCTAATTCAGCACACTGACAAAACAGATATATGTGACCAATGTGAGCTACATCAAAAGTTCCAACAGTTAAAACTCTGTTTTCTCTCAATTTTATTTTCTGTTTTTTTGATAACTCTCTATAATCCATAAGTTTTAATTCCTTGAAACAATTGAAGAGCGTAGTATTTTTCATCCCAGATTGGAGTATCAAGCAATTCTTTAAGTTTTTCGTTATCGTTTTCTATTTCAATCAAGCACCCACAAGATCTGGCTTCAAGTAATGCTCTTTCACCACCACCATAGATGTTGGCCGGGATATATACAGTCTTTGCACTTTGATAATATCTTGCAAGACTTTCACTATCAACTTGAGGTATAACTCCAACACCTTGTGATAAAAGTGTTTGTATAATTCCCATACTTTCTTCTTTGTTATCTTTTTGTATTTCACCTATGCAAACTCTGTTTCCTTTTTTATTGATAATCTTTTCGTGGTTTTTCCAAGAAGCAAATGCACCAACTGATAAATAGTCTATGCTTCGGTATCTGTATAAAGTTGGGTCTGTGTTATTAAATAGCTTTGTGTTGATTCCAAAAGCATGAACTAGGTTTCCTTGTAAGTTTAAGAAGTCTTTAACCCACTCTGTTTCGTAAAACAAAACATCATATGCTGAATTACCTTGTTTCCACACATTACCAGCAATACAAAGCCCTTTTTTATTAGGTAATGTTTGAAGGAGTAAATCAACACGAGAGCCAAATGCTCCGTGTCCTAAAATAAAATCGTAACTGGCAAAGTTTGGAGTATTAGATCCTATGTTAAATCTGTCATATTTGAGCAAGTTTATCGCCTCAAAAAGACCATCCCGGACCTCATATTTGTAATCTGAGACAAATAAAACTTTCATAAAATTTCCTTAATTATACCTGCCAACTTCTCAACTGTAAAATTAGGCAAGATATACTCATGCCTCCAATCTAATTTCTTTTTAGAAGCTATATACTGGGTTTTGATAAACTTTTCCGGGTTATCCGAAGATGAGTAAACCACTGGTATTTTAGACGCTTTAACACTATTTAATGCAACAACTGGAGTGTTACAAGCAAGAGCAGACATAGCCAAATCAAAACTATCAAAATCATCAAGCAAAGATACACTTTGCGACTGACTAAATATAGTCTTTAATATGTCATGCCGAGTAAGTGGTATTTTAACAGTGGTTGGTAAATTGTTTGATACCGAGCCATAAAACCGAACTTGCTCAAAGAAGCCTTGCAATTTGTTTGGTAAATCCTGTGGGTAACAGACCGAGAAATATCTCTCTCCCTGTTGAGTAGTATAGTTTTCAGTATCCACCACCGGCTGACATACTGCTGTTTTGTAGTTTTTAATCTCTTCTTCAGTTTCAGTAATAACTAGATTAAATAAATTGTAATTTTTAGGGTTTGTTTTAGATCCTTTAGCAATAAGTATCTTTTTTCTGGCATCGCCAAAAAGTATTTCAAATGGGAAGTCAGATGTTCCAATGACTATTAGAACATCAGGCTCTGTAAACTTGGTGACACCATAAGATAATGTTTTGTTATCAGGTTTAAGCCACACTGTGATATTTTCATTTTCATTGTAAATAGCCGAATTTGTTGTAGTAAGTGCAAAGAAAGTAAATTCAAAGTTTTTCTTGAAATAGCGTGGCAATTTTACAGCCCAGTTTGGTGTAAAGTAATACTCTGGGTTTCTAGCATCAGTCCATACTACTGAAACTTTAGTGTTGTTCATCTATCTTATTATAGAAATAATAGGGGCTATTTCCATATGTTCGGTCAATATCTTCGCTTGTTAGTTGTTCTTTGAAAACTTTAAGTCTAGGAACATTATCTTTGTCATAAGGAACTATAAAGTCAGGGTTATGCCACCTAAGCAAGTTGTTTGGGTGTACACAAAAGTTTCCGTTATCTAAAACTATGAATTGATAGCACTTGGAGTCTTGATCATTAGAATACCCTACATTCAACTCATTTAAATCGCCTTCATAGTCATCAATGGTAAATAAGTATTTTCCACTTCTCCACTCTCCGTCTCTACAGTGAACATCAACTCTTTTGTTTTGTAGAAAAGCAAAAGTTGTAACGGCTATATTATTTGACTGACAATCCCAAGTTTGAAGAAGCGATAATCTTTCCTGCTCGTCCTGCGATAACAAATCAAATTCTTCTCCGTGATAAAAAGCACTAATTGGCATATTCCAGAATACCGCTCCAATTTCTGATAAAAAATGAAAGTGAAGCGGTCTATTTAACATTGATTTAACACCAAAGATATAACCTTCAAGGTTATCGGTGTGTCCGGTAAATTCTTTTCTTATGTAGCATTGTATGTATGGTGTGTTTGCGTTAAGTTGTGCCATTGTTTTTTTTAATCCAGACAGTTGTTCCTTGCCCGGAATTATATACTTTTTCTTCGTATTCTTCTGGTACTTCTATTTTATACCAGCCATACGCTTCGTTTCCGTGTGCTGTATCGTGAGCTATAATTATTGGAATACCCATATCAAGACAATAATTGACCAAGTCGCCCCGGCAATGAGCACCACTATCAACAAAAGCCAAATCATAATCGGCATCAAAAACTGCATCAATTTTATCAATTAACTCATCATCATAAGCGTCAATGTGTTTTATAACTGTGATCCTACTGTTTTTTTCAGATAAAAGCTCCCTAACATAGTCAGCCCATCCGTCTTGCTCAGGACGCACAACTATTTCAATACTGTGAAGCTCTAAAGCGTTGTCCATTAGGTATTTGGAATTAACTCCAAGACCAAACTCAACAATTTTATTTAATTTTCTATCTTCAATGCTTGATAAAAATGGCATCACCCAGTCATTTGCCCCACCACCTGTGTCTAATTTTGAATATATGTCATCCATTGTTTTGCTATATTCTCCCAAGCATATTTTTTTGCACCTAAAATACCTTTTTCTTTTTCTGCTTTAAGTCTTTCTTCGTCAGTTGCAAGTTTTATCAATTCTTGGAAAAATAATTCTTTTGCTTCTGGGTCATAAATATCAACATCTAATTTTACTCCAGAAAAAACTGTATCTTCAAGTGCCGCTAAATTGACTGTAACTGGAACACAACCAAGCGACTGACTTCGAACAGCAGTTATGCAAAAAGTTTCTTGAAAATGTGTTGGATACACCCACAAATCACAACTTGCTGTTATTTCATCTAATTTATCTTTTGAAACCCTCCCATAATCAAATATACCTTCTTGTTTGAGAAGTTCTTGCATTTCGTCATACCATTTCATCATATAAGGATTATTAGAATATCCTTTAAGAAAAAGTTGAAAACCATAGCAATTATGAAGTTCGGCGTTTGGTAGTTTTTCTCTAATTCTTGGCCACATCTTGAGCAAATGCTCTAAACCTCTATCAGGACTCGACGCATATAACATTTTAATTTTTTTTTGCATAAATCTCCTTTTTAACGCCAGTATGTTTTAGATTATGACATTTTTGGCATAAAGTAATTCCGTTATTTATATCCCACATAGTTGTTTCATCTTTATCATAAAATAATTTTGCAAAAGGAATAATATGATGGGCATTTATATTTTTGTTTCTAACATTACACTCTTGGCAAGTATGGTTGTCTCTTATAAATACAGAAGTTCTCCAATTTATATATTTTTGTGTGCCTCTTAATGCAAAAATTTCTTTGTAAAAGCCGCCTTTCCAATTCCAATGTTTTTCTTTTTTCTGTGTTGTAAGTATTTTTTTTCGCAATTCAGGATATATATCGTGAATTTTGTGTCCTTTTTTGAAAAGATTTTTACTTTCTTTGCCTAATTTTTTCATCTTTTCTAATGCTTTTTGACTTAATGTTTTTGACCTTTGAGCGATACTTAATTTTTCTTTTAATTCTTTTGTATAAACAACATTATTCGGTTTGCCGATACGATACTTTTGTGAGCATACTTTAGAACAAAATATATTTTTTTGTGTTTTTACTCTCAATTTGTATATATTTGGGGGTAATTCAAAAGTAATTTCACAAAATTGACAAACAATTTGTATATAAGGTTTTCTTCTTTTTTCTAATGGTTTAATATCTTTGTTTTCTATCATAAATTAATCCCATTTCCGATAACTACTGCTTTTTCATTAGGTATTTGTGGCAAGTTATCCCTATGCCAAGAACTCTTGAAAAATACTTTTGAAACCTTATCAACCCTATGTTTTGGCCAATTTGTCATACTTTCAATGTCATGAGCGTCATAAAACACCTGTTTGGCATTGATTTTCATATCAAGTAAGTGAGGAGATCTCCATAAGATAAGCGTTGAGAATTCATCTTTCCAGTTGATTAAGTAATAAGGGATATACAAGACATTATTTATAATTTTCATATTGATACAGTCGCAATAAACAGTAACATTGAGACCGTTTCTTGCCCACTCCTCGGCCAAATAGATAACAGCCGACTCAGAGCCACCAATACCAGTTTTCAAACTATCCCCATCCCAAAACTCAAAATGTTTATGTCCAGATGATGCAAAGTAGCATACCTCGTCATCTCTCCACTTTTTGCCTGGAAATAATTGAGATAAATTCATTAAAAAGTTTTCTTCTCTGAACTCTAACGGAGCATTTTCAAGAAGTAGAAATAATGCCTTGAAGTTTCCGGCTTTGTTGTAATAAGTTGCCAAGTTTACAAACCCTTTGGCTACAAGTTCTTTGTTTTGTTGTGCTGTAATTTCATCCAACAGCCCGTCTTTTTGATACTTATGTCTTATCTCAGCCCATTTCTTAGCCTCATCTAACTGACCTCTCTTGTAATGTTGGATATATCTCAAAGTTGCAATTAACACTTTGATTTCAAGAGGGTTACCAATAGTTGATTGAGATTTGTATTCGCCAAGTATTTTTTCAACAACATCAAGATAATGAACGGCGATGTCGTCTTGGTTTTTCTTAAATAGTAAATCAGCAAGTCTTAAGTATGGCGTATGTTGTTTAGGATACACAGATATAGCATTTAAAAAACATTTCTCAGCAAGTTCCGGGTTATTGTGTCTTAATGCAATAAGTCCTTTGTATTCCCAAGCGTTTGCTTTTTCTTGATCCCAGCCACTAACGGCAATATATTTATCAATTAGCGAGTCAGCAATTTTAAGTTTTTCTGGCGTTCCAATATAAATTACTACTAAAAAAACCTGAAGTTAGCCCTGTCAGACGCACTCCCCATTCAATATGTAAAATATCGCCAGCACTAAAAGTGTTTGCAGGAACATAAACAGATGTTATTTTAGTATTTGATGATGCGTTTACATACGCACTTGGTGTTCCGTTAGTTAAAACAACTTGTTTATTGTTATAAAAATCAAATCCGTTAAATTTACTCATATAATTAAACTTCTATCCAAGTATTATCAGGATTAAAATAAATTATTTCATTTGTTCCATCTAAACTATATCCTATAATTCTAATTACATCTCCACTCGATGAAGGTGCTGTTGTTGTTATACCACCTGAGGTTGTTGATACATATAAAATATCTCCAGTATTTGTAGTAAATCCTGAATTTCTAATATATCCTCTTATTAACATACCCTCTAATGGTGTTGTATTTAATGCAAATGCTAATAATCCCGTTGATGATGAAGTTGAGTTTGCATCCGCGTCAATCCAAGCTCCTAAACCACTAAAATAATATAGATTACCGGCAGTTAATGAACCTGAACCAAAAGTTACTATGTCACCATATCCTTCTACCGATGTTGTCAACTCTGTTGTTGGGTCATGATAAAATGAATAATCACCAAATACTTCGGATGACCCTAAAATTGTTAATTTTTGATTAACATTATTAAATGTCAAATTATTATCAGATATAATATTACCGATACCATCTGAGCGTAAAACTTGGTCTGTTGACCCTGTGACCGATGGGGATGTACCAGAAGTACCATCATTTCCTTTTTGTGCCATCAAATTCCAAGAAGTAGGATTCAAAGGTGGTGGCATACTACTCAAGTTTCCATTTATTATTGATATATAAGAACTTCCATTGAATTCAACAACATCATTAATATTGTATGTGATTGAAAAATTCCAAGAGCCTTCCCAATAAAAAGAAGTACCATCGGTTCCCGAAGTACCATCTGTACCGTTTGTTCCACTAGTACCATCTATTCCTGAAGTACCATCACTACCTTTTTGTGCCATCAAGTTCCAAGAACTTGGATTAAGTGGTGGTAAATTATTAGTATTACCATTTATAGTTGATATATATGAATTACCGTCTTCTTCTACTACATCATTTTTATTATAAGACGGTAATGGCCCCCAAGTTCCCATCCAATTGAAAGATTCCCCTGAAGTTCCATCGGTTCCACTAGTACCATCACTACCTTTTTGCGCCATCAAGTTCCAAGAACTTGGATTCAAAGGAGGAACATTTCCAAAATTGCCACCAACTAATGAAATGTATGAACTTCCAACATATTCAACAACATCATTCACATTATATGTTGTGGCTAAAGACCAAGCGCCTTGCCAATAAAAAGAAGTTCCATTAGTTCCATCGGTCCCTGAAGTTCCGTCTGTTCCACTAGTACCGTCAGTACCTGATGTTCCCGCCTGTGCCATTAATGCCCAATTACTACTAAAAGGAGGTGTTGGTATTCCAGTATTTCCACTAGTTAATGATATATAAGAACTACCGTTAAATTCGACAACATCATTTATATCGTAAGTATTCGAAGGTCCCCAACTGCCTTCCCAATTAAATGAAATACCACTAGTACCTGATGTTCCACTCGTACCATCCGTACCTGAAGTACCTGAACTTCCACTACTACCGCTAGTACCATCTGTACCTGAACTTCCTGATGTACCATTAGTTCCATCAGTTCCGCTAGTGCCATTAGTTCCTGACGAACCGCTTGTACCATCTGTTCCCGAACTTCCACTAGTACCGTCGGTTCCTGAAGTTCCGTTGGTTCCATTTGTACCACTTGAACCTGAAGTTCCGTTTGTCCCACTTGTACCATTTGTACCGCTACTGCCTGATGTGCCATTTGTACCGGATGTTCCGTTAGTACCATTAGTTCCACTACTACCACTTGTACCATTCGTACCGCTAGTACCGTTGGTTCCTGAAGTTCCATTTGTTCCGCTAGTACCTGAAGTCCCATCTGTCCCTGATGTTCCATTTGTCCCACTAGTGCCTGACGTTCCGTCTGTTCCACTACTACCACTTGTACCATTTGTTCCGCTAGTTCCGTTTGTACCATTAGTTCCTGAACTACCATTTGTACCATTAGCCCCCGAAGTTCCGTCTGTGCCTGATGTACCGGACGCACCACTACTACCACTAGTACCGTTTGTACCTGAAGACCCATTAGTACCACTACTACCATTTGTGCCCGAAGAACCACTTGTCCCGTTTGTACCGCTTGAGCCTGAAGTACCGTCTGTTCCACTTGAACCCGAGGTTCCGTTAGTACCTGAAGAACCGCTTGTACCGTTAGTTCCTGATGACCCATCGGTTCCATTTGTCCCTGAAGAACCGTTTGTCCCATTAGTTCCGCTTGAACCTGATGTTCCGTTTGTTCCTGATGTACCATTTGTGCCCGAAGAACCTGATGTTCCGTTATTTCCGCTAGACCCCGATGTACCATTTGTTCCACTTGAACCCGAGGTTCCATTAGTTCCATTTGTCCCTGACGTACCATTAGTTCCGCTACTACCACTTGAACCATCCGTTCCGTCAACTCCCGATATTCCACTTGTTCCGTTTGTACCACTACTTCCTGAAGACCCGTTAGTACCACTAGTACCACTGTTATTAGCGGTAAACCCTGTCACACTAACAGTTTGACCGTCAGTTCTTGTTAGTTGTAAAGTTGTTGTTCCTGAATTATAGGTTCCACCTGTAACATATATGTCGGTAAATCCTGTTAAAAATCCATTAACATTAAAAGTTCCTCCTGTATTGTTTGTGAATGTTGCAACACCATTATTTGGGTTATATGTACCTCCTGTTACAAATATTTCTGAAGGTAATCCTAAATATGTTGATGCCGATATTGTAAACGCACTTAAAGATTGTGAAAATAATGTATTTCCACTAACAGTTCCACCACTTAATGGTAGATATTCACCCGTTGCAGAACCACTATTAAAAATACTCCAATCAGATATAGTATTTGTCCATGGAGCGGCATTTAACTTATAATATGTTGTACCACCACTTACACCAACTACCATCCCTGCTCTTCTTCTTAAAGTTGGTATAGTATTTAAATCACTTATAGTGTCGACGTTTCTTAAACCATCAACACCATAAATTGGGTCAATTACCGGATATTCATCATTAGTATCGCTTGGAGATATAAATCCAAAAACTTCAACACCACCTATCGTGACTGGGAAAC